>Ga0114951_10000491_pt1 | contig 54756 bp, 54 predicted proteins | sample AM7aDNAmetaG_FD_88677 | JGI IMG/M metagenome (GOLD analysis project Ga0114951, IMG submission 88677) | Freshwater microbial communities from Finland to study Microbial Dark Matter (Phase II) - AM7a DNA metaG | ecosystem: Environmental > Aquatic > Freshwater > Lake | place: Finland: Lake Alinen...
ACGGGCTCCTATCCCTTGCCGCCGCCCTCATCTGTTGGAGAAAGACCGTTTCTATTTACGGATAAGCTCTAAAGCCGTGCCCTTTCAAAACAGCGGCGCAATAAGAGTTTTTCCGCAGCTTGTAAAGCCCCACATTGATTTCGCTGGGCTTATGCACGGGCTGAAGGCCGTACCCTCCACTTCCACCGATCATCAGGCGTTTTTCAACAAGTTCCTAGGTCTTATGTCTGCGCTGGCGGGACTACCGATGTGTCTCGCTCCCAGCCTTCGTTCTGAAGGGTGATGCGCTCGATGAGCACCGCTGCGACGTTGGCATCGAGCGGAGCCATTGCCTGGTACTCGGACGGCCAGCAGCGGTAGACCCTGTAGGCGCGAACCATTTGGCCGGCCTCGTTGTAGAGTTCGATGGAAATATTCTTACGGAACTCGTTGAGCGAAGACTCCACGCCGAAACCCGCGCCGAACTGCCACACCAGATTGGCCCAGCTTTCGAAGGACGGATCATCGGTGAGGCCTCGCTCGATGGTAATGGGCTCGAATCCGGTGAGTCCGGTGGATTTACGGCTGTTGCTTGGATCGCCGCTTTCGCGGCTCACCAGCACTTCAGTTGTACGCAACAGGCCTGAGACCCGCACGATAGCTGGAATGTACTTGCCATCCCATTTGACCCGGAAGTTGAAGTTCTTGTAGGGATCGAAGCGCGCTGGATTGGTAGGAAACTCTGCCATGCGTGGAAGCATAGCACTGAAATCATGGCGAGATGAACTTGAATTTTGCGATGGATACGCGGTTCGAGGCTGCAAGAGGCGGATTGCGCCTGGGTTCACAGCTTCATGTGGGTCAGGGAGGGGGGGTGGGTAGGGAGGGTAGGGAGGGGGGTGGGGTGGGTGCTTGCGGACCTGGTTCCGGTGACGGCTCGAATGGGCTCGAAATCTCCGGCAGTGCAATGCGGCTTCATCCCTGTTTAACCTCTAGAACCATTGTGCGCCAACGGAGGGATATCTTATGCAAAAGTGCGGAAGGGAAAATAGGCAGTCTTAGAGCATAGCTATGCTGGATAATAACGTGTTTATTTTCATATATTTATTGAATTTATGAATCGCGCGCCGACAAGGACATGGGCCCCATTGGGCAGCGCGTTGAATAGTCCGAGTGATGCGGTTGAAGTAGAGGCAGCGAGTCAGCCCCTGCTGCGCGGGGTTAGCAAGTTAGCGAGTTAGCGGGTGATGCTCGGCGACGAACTTCATCCCCGCGCAGATCGGCTAGGCCGGTGGACGACCAGCCTGGGATCAATTCAGGGGCATGAATGCCCCTGCTCCCTCCGGAAAGACGGCCATATCGAGAGACATTGAGATTCGCGAGGGGAGCTTGCCGGTTTATTCTTGGCACGATGCCCGAGACGATTTCTGTTGTTCTGATTACGCTGAATGAGGCGGCAAATTTGCCGCGCACGCTGGCGAGCGTGGGTTTTGCGCAGGATCTGGTCGTCGTGGACTCGGGGTCATCGGACGAGACGCTGGAGATTGCGCGGAGAGCCGGCGCGCGGGTTTTCGTAGAGCCGTGGAAAGGGTTTGCCGGGCAGAAGAACTCGGCTATTGCCTATGCGGCTGGGGACTGGGTGCTGTCTCTGGATGCCGATGAGGAAGTAAGCCCGGAACTAGCCCTGGAGATCGAGTTGCTGCTGGCTGGCAAGCCGGAGTGCAGCGCCTATCGGATTCCGCGGCTCAATCACTTTCTGGGCAAGCCGCTGCGCCACGGCGGCTATTGGCCTGACCCCAAGTTGCGGCTGTTCCGGCGGGGTTCGGCGCTGTTCAAGGAGCGTGCGGTCCACGAGACGATGAAGGCAACAGGGGCGGTGGGCACGCTGAAGAGTCCCCTGCTGCACCACTGCTACCCGACGCTCGAAGAGTATGTGGAGCACATGAACCGCTACAGCACGGTGGCCGCGCGGATGATGGTGGAGGCGGGCCGGGCTCCGAGGTCGGCGGCGGGGCTGGCGTGGAATGGGCTGCTGAATCCGGCGGCAACGTTTATTTATAACTACATTTTCCGGTTGGGGTTTCTGGATGGGAGCGCTGGGCTGCTGCAGCATCTGAACCACTCGGTCTATATCCACTGGAAGTTTGTTAAGGCGTGGCAGGCGGCGAAGGGCAGGCAGTCATAGGCGGTGATGGCCGTGGCCCGCTACGAAGTTGATCATGCGCAGCAAGAGGAGCAGAACGGCAAGCGCCACGGCGACTGCGATGAGCAGGCTGTGTTTGCGCGGGGTTGGTTTGGGCTTGCGGGTCATGGTGCGGGGCGGGTTCGTTGATGACGTGATTTTACAGGCGGGCGCTGGGGTGGGTTTCGGGGCGGATGGTTTGGTCCGGTGCGGATTGGATTCTGTGAGAAGGTGACTTCAGGGTGGGCGTTGATACGCCTGCGAAACAACAATTCGTCCGTATCGGGGAAGTTGCGACATAATAGAAGCTCTCCGGCGAAATTCCATGAGGCATTCATGAAGGGATTAGTCTTTGACTTCGCTCGCGGACCAGCCGCACTTCTTTGGGTGTGCTTTGTTGGCCCATAGATCGCTCGTTTGTGTGGCATCCCAGTACGGGCGGCATTCTGGACAATGGATCGAGAAGGCCATCGCCTCACGCGATTCCAATTCGTCTGGGCATTTGGGGTGCTGGTAATTGGCCTTGGCTTGTTCATATTCAATTTAGATTCTGACGTCATCCAACGGGTTCTTCAGGAGGAACGGTGGAGCGCGAAGTTGGCCGAATTAGGATTCTTGCTCGCACTTTCCGTTTTTATGGGTGTCGTGATCGGGCTCTGGTGTGCACCAACGCAGATTGGCGAATCCCCAGTCACAGAGCTTGACCTATCTCGTCGAAAGTGATCGCTTTCGCGTAGATCAGGCGGTGGGACAACCATCATTTGGATTGCGTCTGCGGATTCCGTTTGTATGGTCGCCTATTCGGATGTAACGATCCTTTGAAACTCTCAAAGGCCGCCGCAGATCTTCACTACGTTCAGATGACACTGCTGTGGGTAGAGGATGATGGCGCCGGACGGGCATTGTGGTCGGATGGTTGGCTATTCGTCCCCAACCCTTGCGGCAGAGAAGAACCGCAAGCAAGGTGCACGGGGAAGATTTGGGATCGTACTATTCCAGGTCCCCAAAAGCGAGGGACCCGGGGCACCCGGCTTTCCCACGATAGTGTTCATTTGTCATGCTTCGACATTGCAGCTTCTCGTCAGCCTCCGGGTTGTGGTTAATCGTCGGCAAACCGGAAGTAACGCCAATTTGAATCTCAACGGCAGCCGCAGATCCTTCACTTCGTTCAGGATGACAGTTCAATTTTGTGGGTGGGGTAACTGCCGGATTTTATGCTTCACTAAAAGCGCGAGGGTTAGTTTGTTGCTGTCCCACCCATTCGCAAAGTGCGCGAATGGATGGGGCACGGGGCTTGGTTGGGACTGGGAGATAGAGGGGCACGGGGCGAGGGCGTGCTGCCCTCGCCCCGGTTGCTTTATGCGGTGATGGTGCGGGTTGGTTTGGATCCCCAGAGGCCGTAGTAGGCGATGTAGAGATAGCAGATGACCGGGATCACAAAGGAGTGCTGGATGCCGACCTTGTCTGCCAGAGCGCCGATGAGATAGGGGATGACGGCTCCGCCGACAACCGCGGTCATGATGAGGCCTGAGCCTTTGCTGGTCATGGGGCCGAGTCCGGCGATGCCCAGCGTGAAGATGTTGGGGAACATGATGGAGTTGAAGAATCCGCAGAGAACCAGGGCCCAGATGGCCACATTGCCCGAGGTGAACATGGAGACGGCAATGAGGGCGGCGGCGGCAAAGCCGAAGATGCTGACCAGCTTGCCGGACTTGACCTTGGTGAGAATCCAGGAGCCGAGGAGGCGGCCGACGAGTGCGCCAGCCCAGTAGAGAGAGACCAGGAAGGACGCGGTCTTGAGCGAACTCATTCCCTGGGTCTTGAAGTAGTTGACGGCGATAGAGGCCAGGCCGACTTCCACTCCCACATAGAAAAAGATGCCGAGCGCGGCGAGGACGGTGTGCTTGTACCTCCAGATGCTGCGGCTGAGAACGGGATCGCCCTGCTTGCCGGGACGGAAGGAGACGGTCTCGGCGATGGCGGGCAGATGGGAGAATGCAACGGCTACTCCCAGAACAAGCAGGGCGGCGGCGATGACGATATAGGGTCCGCGCACGGTGTCAGCAATGCCGGCCTTGGTGGAGAACTTTTCTGGATCAGTGAGGATGAATGCTCCGGCAACGACGGGGGCCAGGGTGCCGCCGAGCGAGTTGAGGGCCTGCGCCAGGGTAAGGCGGATGGGAGCGCTATGCTCTGGCCCGAGGATGGATACGTAGGGATTGGCGGAGGTCTGAAGAGCGGTGATGCCAGCACCCACGACGAAGACGGCGGTGAGAAAGAGCGGGAAGCTGACGAGCTTGGCGGCGGGGACGAAGAGCAGGCAGCCAGCCACCTGGATGAACAGCGAGACCACCATGGTGCGCTTGTAACCGATGACCTCAATCAGCTTGGACGTGGGGGAGGCGAAGACGAAGTAGGCGAGAAAGAACGCCGACTCGGCCAACATTGCCAGCTTGTAGGGAAGGTCGAAGATGGAACGTAGATGGGGCACGAGCGCCATGTTCAGGTTGGTGATGAACCCGAAGATGAAGAACAACGCGGTGACGGTGATGAAGGGGATCAGGTATCCGGGCGAGGTGAGCGCCGCCGACGGTTTGGATTGTGCAGCCATAGAACGTTTCTCCCTGCATGCTCAGTTGGAATTGCCGGTTGATTCTGTGTTCTCTTGCCTGGGGCAGACAAACGCTTGCCGTGCCCGTTCCACGTTTCAAGGGGGAAACGATTGGCAAGTACGCAGACAACACTATACGGCAGACCGCACTGCTGGAAAGTGATTGTGCCCACCGGCAACTGCCCGGCTACCTGCGGAGGCGCGATTTCCGTTATTCTCAGGGGACAGGCGAGGAGAAACAGATGGCGATTGCAGTGTTGAGCGGCGCAAAACTGAAGAAGGTTCTGGCTGCCCTGGAGGGCAACTGGCAGGCGGAGATCGAGGCCTTCCACACCTACCAAACGCTGGCTGACCGCGACACTGACCCGGTGCGCGCGCAGGTGTTGCGTCACCTGGCCGGGGCTGAATGGGAACACGCAGCGTTGTGGCACGGGCGCATCCTTGAGTTGGGCGGGCCGGAGCCGGTGTATCACGGCAGTCCCGGGGGCGAGGCCGATTCGCTGGCGAATCGCGCGGGCGGCGTGCGGATGGCGCTGCGACGGCTGGAGATTGAAGAGAGCCGCCACATTGCCAGCTACGGCGAGCAGTTGAAGGCCCTGGGCGACGAGGGGTCAACCGCGATTCTGGACCATGTAATTGAGGACGAAAAGGACCATTACCGCGAACTCGGGTCGCTGCTGCGGGGGCACTATACGGCTCCGGCGGGAGCGCCGCGGATTGACGCCAAGGCGGTTCTGGACGAGATGCTTGCGAAGCGGGCGCAGGGACGCAAGCAGCCGGGCGCGTGGATTGGGGACGCTATTTATGGCGTGAACGACGGGCTGGGCGCGATTTTCGGTATCGTGTCGGGCGTGTCGGGCGCGACGGCGGGCGACAGCAAGTACGTGCTGCTGGCGGGGCTTTCGGGACTGATTGCTTCGGCGCTTTCGATGGGTTCGGGGGCTTACCTGGCGGCCAAGAGCGAGCGGGAAATTTACCATGCGGAGCTGGCGCGCGAGCGCGAGGCAATCGAGATGAACGGCCCGGAGGCGCGCGAACTGCTGTCGCTTTATTACCAGGTGAAAGGCTTACCGGAGGAAGACGCGCAGAACATGGTGAACCACATCGCGAGCGATCCGGAGCAGTTGCTGCGGGTGTTGGCGAGCGAACGGCTGGGCACCAGCGAGGAGGCGCTGTCGAATCCACTGGTCTCGGCGGGGTCGGGCGCGCTGTCGACGGCGATTGGGGCGGCCATTCCGATTATCCCGTTCTTCTTTTTGCAGGGCATTGAGGCGGTGATTGCAGCAGCCGTGATCTCGTTGCTCGCGCACTTTGCGGTGGGCGCGGCAAAGAGTCTGATTACGGTTCGGTCGTGGTGGTCTTCGGGAATGGAGATGACTATTGTGGGCGCGCTGGAAGGCGCTGTGACGTACGGAATCGGCGTTTTGCTGGGCAAGGGCGGGATGTAAGGGGTAGTCAGCCAGGAGGGCGCAGGCGCCGGCTGCCCAAGCCTGTCGCGGCCTTTTGTTCCGGCCCATAAGGAGTGATGAGCCATCCCACCCTTGCGCCAGAAAAAAGGCGCAAGGATGGGGCACGGAGCTGCAGTATTCAAGGGCCGGATGATTAGGGCGGCCGATAGCTGTCTCGCCCGGTCTACCTGTGGTGGTGCTTCTTCTTCTGCGGGACGCTCGGTTTATGCTCCTTGCGGGCTTTATGAGGGGTGATCACGGGTTTGGGCGCGGGAGGCGGCACAGCGGAACTGGCAACGTCCGAGACCGCTTTCCAGAGGCCACTGGCCATTTTGCGATAGACGGTAACGTAGCTGCCGTGGTCGTTGATGATCTTTTTGGTCTGCGGGTCGGTCACAGTGAGCGTGTAGGAGCCTTGCGTATAGGCCAAGTCTCCCGCCTTTGACACTTCAACCTTGGACGCCTGAAATTTCAGCGTCATGGCGGGATCGGAGACCATCTGCTCCAGAGCTGAGTGGATGGCGTCACGGCCTGAGGTTGGCGGCATTCCCGGAACCATGAGGACCGCGTCGGCGCCATAGTGGGCCGCGATTTTATCCGCGTCTTTGGATACGTAGTCCTGGTTCCATTGCGTTTCGATGGCCTTGATCGTCTGAATTTCGGCATCGTGCGTACTGGCGGACTGGTTGCAGGCGGCGGCCAGAAGCGCGATGACACTTGCCCCGGCGAGAACGACAAATCGTTTCATTTTGACTTTCCTCCATTGGGGGTTTCAGGGATTGGGGAATTAAAGGGGATCCTGGAGTCCATGGCGGGCTGTGTGGGCCTGGGCGAGATAGGCTAGCCAGTCGTCGATGCCCGCGCCGGTTTTTGCCGAGGTTTCGAAGATGCGGATGCCGGGGCGGATTTCATTGATGTTTTTGAGGGCCAGCTCGCGATTGAAACCGCAGGGCTCGGCGATGTCCATCTTGGTGATTACGGCTGCGTCGGCGGAGTTGAAGAGGGTGGGGTACTTGAGGGGTTTGTCTTCGCCCTCAGTGACACTGAGCAGGGCGACGCGGATCTTTTCGCCGAGGTCGTAGCTGGACGGGCAGACGAGATTGCCGACGTTCTCGATGAACAGGTAGTCGAGGCCAGCGAGTTCAACGCCTTCCCAGCCTTCGAGATGCTTGTTGATCATTTCGGCGTCGAGGTGGCAGATGCCGTGGGTATTGATCTGGCGGACCGGCGCACCGCTGGCGGCAAGACGGCGGGCATCGTTGTCGGTTTCGAGATCGCCGACCAGAGCGGCGACTTTCGCTCCACGAGCGCGCAGTTCGCGGAGAGTGTATTCCAGGAAGGCGGTTTTGCCGGTGCCGGGGCTTGAGACCAGGTTGAGGACGAGCACGCCGGCATCGACAAAGCGGCCGCGCAGGCCCGCAGCCAGTTCGTCGTTCTTCTTGAGTATTCCTCGCCGCAATTCCACAATTCTGGTTGTCATATCGCCTCCTCAACTTCGTCGATCTCGATGGAATCAATTTCCAGTTCGCGGCCCTGGCGCAGGTCACTGCACGGCTCGCCGCAGCGGGGGCAGCGGAAACTCTGCACCCCTTGCAGTTCAACATCCTGAGCACAGGCCGTACAGTGCATGACAACGGGCAGGGTCTGCACCGTCAGCTTCGAGCCTTGCAGCGGCGTGCCTTCGGTGGTGATTCCCCAGCAGAACTGCAATGAGTCTTCGATGACCGAAGCGAGCGCGCCGACTCTCAAACGTACCTCAAGAACGCGCGCACCGGGGTAGGCCGCTGCTAACTCGGTTACCGATTCGACGATGCTGGCTACGACGGAAAGTTCATGCATAAAAGGCTAATTTTACGCTTTGTGCTGCTGCGAACCCGGGGATACGAAGGGCCGACGCGCTGCCATGCGCATAACCCCCTTGCAATCAATGGGCGCCTGGGCATTGGAAGTGAATGGCCGGGGTGGGAACGGGGGTGCCGGTTTCAACTCCAAAATGTACTATGTGAGGATAAGGACCTTCCCCATGCCCACAGTACCAACTTCTTCCCGACTTGCCCTCAGCCAACTTGCCCCCGGCGCTTTTCAGTCGGAGATTCGCGCAATGACGACCGAGTGCGACCGGATTGGCGGGATCAACCTTGCGCAGGGTGTGTGCGATACGCCGGTTCCGGGGATCGTGCAAGAGGCCGCGATCAAGGCCATCCACGAGGGGCACAACATCTATACGCGCTGCGACGGGATTGCTCGGCTGCGGCAGGCGATTGCGGAAAAGCAGCTTCGCGACTATGGGCTGCGGTACGACCCGGAGTGCGAGGTGATGGTGGCCTCAGGGGCTACCGGAGGGCTGCACGCGACGGTGATGGCGCTGCTGAACCCCGGCGACGAGGTGATCCTGTTCGAACCGTTTTATGGATACCACGCGGTTACGCTGCAATCGATGCGCGTGAAGCCGGTGCTGGTGGCGCTGGCGGAGCCCGACTGGTCGCTGGATACGGAAGCGCTGAAGGCGGCGGTAACGCCGCAGACACGGGCGATCCTGCTGAATACGCCCGCCAACCCGAGCGGCAAGGTTTTCACGCTGGCAGAGACGGAAGCGGTTGCCCAGCTTTGCATTGAACACGATCTGTTTTTGATTACGGATGAGATTTACGAGTACTTCATCTACGACGGCGCGCGGCATGTTGCACCGGCGACGCTGCCGGGAATGCGGGAACGGACGATTGTGCTTTCGGGATTTTCGAAGACCTATTCGGTGACGGGATGGAGGCTGGGCTATGCGACTGCCGATGCGCGCTGGATGCCGGCTATGTCCCACTTTCATGATCTGACGTATGTGTGCGCTCCGGCGCCTTTTCAACACGGGGCGGCGGCGGGACTTGAGTATCTTCCTCCGAGCTTTTATACGCAACTGGCTGCGGATCACCAGTCCAAACGGGAGCGGCTGCTGCGTGCGCTGGAGGCGGCGGGCATGGAGTCCTCGGTTCCGTCGGGCGCTTACTACGTACTGGCACAGGCTACGCGGCTGCCGGGAAAGACGGGCGCGGAGAAGGCGAGGAACTTGCTGGCGACGACTGGCGTGGCGGCGGTAGCGGGGTCTGCGTTCTTCAGGGCGGGTCGGGGTGAGGATTTGTTGCGGTTCTGCTTTGCCAAAAAGGACGGGGAGTTGGACGAGGCTTGCGATCGGTTGAGGAGGCTGTGAGAGGGCACGGAAGGATGGTTCTGGGTTTTTGATGTGGATGGCTTTGGCTGAAAGGCACTCTTCCCGGAGCGACTTTTTTGGGGATCTGAATTGCTTGGGTGTTTGTGAGCTCAGTCATCTTTGGAAGGGATAACTGCTTGGTAACTTCCGGATTGGCGACAACTCGTCCAATACACGAACCGTAAGCACTACACTGTCTGGAAGAATCTTTTTGAACAAACGGAGCACCTCGGCGCGTTTCGACAATATCGAATAGGGGAACCCAGTTGGCGTTCATGATTTGCTTCACGGGTGAGCCAGACGAATACCTCGGCGACGACCCTACCATCCCGTTCGGTGTAGGGCGAATTGTTGCGGGGAAGCTCGATGAGAACTTTGTCTCCAACCTATACGAGTGGGACAAGCGGGACTATGAATCGCAGTGGCTAAGTTCTCTTGAACAAATTCTGAACGGGGATGAGAAGGCTGTCTTGCTTACTTGGTATGTCAATCCAAGGGAATCATCCAATTTGGAATGGTGGGCGCTCTATCGTGGGGAGACTGGAATTGTGCATGTGCAGAACCACCTTCCGTTCTACGACAATCTTGACCCACAATTCACCGTCGAGCACGCGAGCATTTCTTTGCGGGATCGAATAACGGTAAATGAAGATGGGAACACCCTCTCGGAGTGGGATGTCCCGATCAAAGAAATTGAGCTTTTCGTAGAACAACTCAAGCAGAAGGGTGTTGACTCCAAATAGGCGGCTCGAAAGACATTGGTCTGCAAAGCCCGGCGATCTCGAAGTTGCGTTCGTGTGACCCGCTATTCGGACATTATGCATTCCCAGGTCTGAGAATCCAGACCTGGGGCACCCGGCACCCGACGGAAAGCGCAGACGCGGAGGCTTCATGAAAAAGTGGCTTTGGTTTCTCGCAATACCTGTGTTGCTAATTGGATCATTGATGATGATCGGTAACTACACGGTGTACTCCGAAATCCGTAACAGTCCGGAATATATCCTTGGAATGGATACTTTTCGCTCCTCACCGAAGGCACGTGAGTTGCTTGGAGACCATCTCGATGCCGCCGGCGGGAATCCCAAAGAGAAAGCGTACTTAGTTGGCAGTAATGGAAGTGCAGAGTTAGATATTCCTGTGTCTGGGACGATCCAAAAGGGCACTCTCTACATCAAGGCCACAGACAAGTCCGGAAAGTGGCATGTGGACGAGCTTGCTGTCCGTTTAGAGGGTCAATCAAATTGGACTGGGCTTTTGCCTTTAGCCTCTCGTTAGAATGCCATCCGTCTGCACCCCATTTCTCAGTCGCGGTCGGTGCATATCGGTTGCACGAGCATTCTTGCGAGTGCAAACAACGCCAGGAACAACCGCAGATCTTCGCCTGCGGCTCAGGATGACAGATACTTTTTTGGCAGTGGTCAAGTAACCAGCAAACCGGAGATTATGCAATCCCAGGTCTGAGAATCCAGACCTGGGTCAACCGGTGAAGAGCATGAGGTTATTTCGCACTAGAGCCACAGGCCCGCGGGCTCGGTCATAATGGAATCGCATATCAATAGTTGAGAGGGAATCCGCATGATCCGCAATCGCAATTCTTGGGTTCGTCCCTGCTTTCTCGTCCTCGTCCTCGCACTGGTGGCGTCCATGGCTGCTGCGCAGACCGCCGCGACCCTGGCGGCGAGGCCTCCGATGGGATGGAATAGCTGGAATCACTTCGCCGAAAAGGTGACGGATGCGGACGTGCGCGCCACCGCCGATGTTCTGGTGTCGAGCGGGATGCGCGATGCGGGCTACATCTACGTGAACGTCGACGACACCTGGGAAGGGCAGCGCGACGCGGCGGGCAATATCCAGGCCAACAGCAAATTTCCAGACATGAAGGCGCTGGGCGATTACGTCCACTCGAAGGGATTGAAGTTTGGCATCTACTCCTCTCCCGGACCGAAGACTTGCGCCGGATTCGAGGGCAGCTATGGGCACGAAGAGCAGGATGCCGCCACATATGCTTCGTGGGGGGTGGACTTTCTGAAGTACGATCTGTGCGGCCTGCGGGACGTGATGGACATGAAGAGCCCGCACTACGATCGCGTCAAGGGACAGGCGATGATGGTGGATGCGTATGCCCGGATGCACAAGGCGCTGGTGAAGACCGGGCGGCCGATTGTGTACAGCATCTGCCAGTACGGCATGGACTCGGTGTGGGAATGGGGCGCACAGGTGGGGGGAAACCTGTGGCGGACCACGGACGACATAAGCGACAGCTTCCGCAGCATGGCGCTGATTGGTTTTTCGCAGGCCGGACTGGAAAAGTATGCGGGGCCGGGGCACTGGAACGACCCCGACATGCTTGAGATTGGCAACGGAGGCATGACTGCCGACGAGTACCGGACGCAGATGAGTTTGTGGGCGATGCTGGCGGCTCCGCTGCTGGCCGGAAACGATCTGAGCAAGATGGATGAGACGACCAAAAGCATCCTGATGAATGGGGAAGTGATTGCGGTGGATCAGGACGCGCTGGGGGTGCAGGGCTCGCGCCTGGGGCCCCCGCAGGTGTGGGTGCGGACGCTCTCAGGAGGCCAGAAGGCGCTGGCCATCTTCAACTATGTGACCGACGATGTGCCCCAGCCGGTGACGGTCACTTTGAAGGATCTGGGCTTTGCGGGTCCGGTGCATGCGCGGGATCTGTGGGCGCACAAGGACCTGGACGTGGTGCGGGATTCGTTTACGGCGACTCCGCCGAAGGGCGGCGTGGTGATGCTGCGGCTGTGGCAGTGAGAGGGGGAAGAGTCGGCGACGATACGACAGAAACCACAGAGTTGTATCCTACTCGACACATGGACGGCCTTTCGAAATTGCATGACGCGACCCTTGAGACCTTCGCGCTCCATTGGGCAGAAGGAATCGCGCGAATAAGGTTGAGCACAGGCGTGAACGGCACAGGCGTGGTCATCCTTGAAGCGTCCGGCGTGCTCCGTGCTGTTTGCCCCCGGGTCTTTCCTTGGGGAGAGAGCGACTCAGTCAACGAGGTAAAGCTGGAGAAAGTCGACGATGGATGGCTTCTTTCCATTGAGATGCAAAGTGGTGATGTTCTGGAAATCTGCTGTGGAGAGGCGTCGATCAAACAGGGCGCAGAATAACATTCGAGCATTGCCAGCTCATCCGAACAGTATTTAGTTGCCAGATCTATAGTGCCGTTTCGGCGCGGCGACCCTGAGAGTACCCCGGCCGCACCCTTTCAAAGCGTTGTTCGTTCGTAGCACGGCTGAAGCTGTGCCATAAAAGGAGGCTGGCTTTTGGCTTATTCGCCGTTGCGTTGGAGGAAGATGAACGTCCGCGCCTGAAGGCGTGTCACTCATAGGCTCGATTCAGGGGCATGAATGCCCCTGCTCCCTCCAGAAGGACGAAGAGGCTGGGCTTGCACGTGGATTGCTTTACCCTGATGCCCGTCCAGTAGACTGGGAGGGTTATGAATAAGGTGCAGAGATACAGGCGGTTTGCAGGGTTGGGTGCTTTGGCCGCCGGGGTGGCCCTGTCGGGTTGCGGGATGCCGGGAGCGCCGCAACCGCCGTCGCTGAACCTGCCTGATCGGGTGACCGATTTGGCCGCCTCGCGCGCGGGGAACCAGGTTTCCTTGACCTGGATGATGCCCAAGAAGAATACAGACAAGTTGGTGCTGAGAGACAAGGTGGCCGTTTACGTTTGCCGCCGGGAGATTCAGGGGCCTTGCGCGGCGGTGGGGACCGTGGAAGCGGCTCCGGGCGGGGCGGGGTCGTTTACTGAGACGCTGCCGGCGGAACTGGGCGCTGGCGCACCGCGAATACTCACCTACCTGATTGAGCTGAAGAATAGGAACGGGCGCTCGGCGGGCCCGTCGAATGCTGCGACGGTATTGGCTGGAGAAGCTCCGGCGGCGGTGGCAGGGCTGGACGCCGAGGTGAGGAAGAGCGGCGTGGTGCTGCGTTGGACTCCGGTTGCAGAGGAGCCGGTTGCGACGGCAATCCGGTTGCACCGCAAGTTGCTGACTTCGGCGGCGACCAAGCCGAAAGAGGGACCGCTCTCTCCGCAGCCTGAACCCACCGAGCAGAATCTGCTGGTGGAGGCGAGGGCGAAGGCGGACCGGGCTCTGGACAAGGACATTCACCTGGGCGAGACCTATGAGTACCGCGCCCAACGCGTGGCCCGCGTAAGCGTGGATGGCAGAACGCTGGAACTGGATGGCCAGATGTCCACGCCGGTGAGGGTGGAGGCCAAGGATGTGTTTCCGCCGGATACGCCAACCGGGCTGGCGGCGGTGGCCACCGTCGGCGAGAATGGCGGTGCGCCCGCGATTGACCTGAGTTGGCAGGCGGGGACCGAGGCGGACCTGGCGGGGTATGTCGTCTATCGGCGTGAGGGAGATGGGGGTTGGCAGCGGATTTCGCCAGCGCAGCCGGTGGTGGGCCCGGCCTTTCACGATGGGCAGGTGCAAGCGGGGCATAGTTATAACTACGCTGTAAGCGCGGTGGACCAGGGCGGACATGAGAGTGCACGGTCCGCAGAGGCTGAGGAGACGGTTCCTGGGCCTTGAGGGTGCGGGCCAGGTAAGGAGACTTCCCCGATGAAGTATTGCAGGTTTCTGAAGGATGATAAGACGCACTATGGCGCCGTGGAAGAGCGCAACGGCGAACTCTGGATTACGGGGCCCGCAGAGGCGCCGGAGGAGGACCTTGCATTCAAGCTGGCGCTGAAGACGATGGGGGATGGGGCTTTGAACTTTGAGCCGATGCCGCTGGGCAAGGCCGAGTTGCTGGCTCCGGTGACGCCGTCAAAGATCATCTGCGTGGGACGGAACTATCGCGACCACGTAAAGGAGCTGGGCAATGAGATGCCCGCGGAGCCGCTGATTTTTTTCAAGCCGCCTTCGTCGCTGCTGAAACCGGGAGGGGTAGTGCGGCTGCCGAGCGCCTCAGAGCGCGTGGATTTTGAGGGCGAGCTGGCGCTGGTAATCGGCAAGCGCGCGCACAAGTTGAAGCCCGACGCGGACTTGAGGGGTGTGATCCGGGGTTACACCCTGGCCGACGATGTATCCGCACGCGACCTGCAAAAGAAGGATGTGCAGTGGACCCGCGCCAAGGGATTCGACACGTTTTGCCCGGTGGGGCCGCTGGTGAGCGATGAGGTGGATCCGATTGCGGGCGTGACGATTGAGACGCGCGTAAATGGGGAAGTACGACAGCACGCATCAACGCTGGACTTCATTTTTTCGATTCCGAAGCTGCTGAGCTTTATAACGGCGGCGTTTACTCTGGAGCCGGGAGACCTGATTCTGACCGGGACCCCCGCCGGGGTTGGAGCGCTCAAGGCTGGGGATTGTGTGGAAGTGTCGGTTGCCGGGCTGGGCACGCTGACGCACGGAGTGGAAGCGGACGGAGATGAAGGCGAGCGCCGAGGGATGCACCGCATAGCGTGCTTTCGCATCTGAATAAGCGGTACACTTAAGCCAAACGGGCAATAGTAAACGGGGACCCCTTCCCCAGGAGGAATCATGCCGCAGAATTTGCTTAAGCAGTTGCGCAAGTACACGGTTGTAGTCGCCGACACCGGCGACATTGAGGCGATGGAGAAGTTTCGCCCGCAGGACGCCACCACCAACCCCTCACTGATTACAGCAGCGGCACAGATGCCGCAGTACCAGCCGATTGTGGACGGCGTGCTTGCCAGCGCGCGTAAAGAGTTGGGCAACGACGCGAGCGACGAGACTGTGGCGAACCTTGCCTTCAAGCGGTTGGCGATTGAATTCGGGAAGAAGATTCTGGCGATTGTGCCGGGCCGGGTTTCAACGGTAGTGGATGCGCGCCTGTCGTACGACACGGCTGGGACGATTGCACAGGCACGCGCCATTATTGCCGAATACGATGCGGCGGGGATTGGTCGCGAGCGCATTCTGGTGAAAATTGCTTCGACGTGGGAGGGCATAAAAGGCGCCGAGGTGCTGGAAAAGGAAGGCATCCACTGCAACCTGACGCTGCTGTTTGGGTTGCACCAGGCGATTGCGGCAGCCGAGGCTGGGGCGACTCTGATTTCGCCGTTTGTGGGCCGCATTCTGGACTGGTACAAGAAGGACACGGGCAGGAGCTATCAAGGCGCAGACGATCCCGGCGTGCAGTCTGTGACCAAGATCTACAACTACTACAAGAAGTTTGGGTTCAAGACGCAGGTGATGGGCGCGAGCTTCCGCAATATCGGCGAAATTACCGAGTTGGCCGGGTGCGATCTTCTGACCATTTCGCCGCAGCTTCTGGCCGAGTTGGAAGCGAACGAGAGCGAGCTTCCCCGCAAGCTGGACCCTGAGGTTTCCAAGGCGATGCACATTGAAAGAATCGTGATGGACAAGGATGTATTCGAGTTCATGCACGACGGGGACCGCATGGCAACGGACAAACTGAAGGAAGGCATTGAAGGGTTTTCCGCAGCGTTGGTGAAGTTGGAGGCGCTGCTCTCGAAGCGGCTGGCGGAACTGGAATTGCGCACGCCTGCAACTGTGTAGTCTGAAATTTCCAACTGATGCAAAGAGGGCAGCCCAAAGTGGCTGCCCTTTTTGCATCGGGCTGGAATTTGTTTTGCAGTCGGCTTGCCACTCTGCCAACAAAGTCGGGGGCGCCCGGCCGATTAAAGAATCATTGCGGTATACAGCCTCGTCAAAGCAGGCACAGGTGGGTGTCGTAAAAGGCACTTGTTATTACGCAAAGAACGCCCGGCAAAAGCGACCTTAGATGGTTGTATCTCAAAGACGGCGTGATGCAACGCGCCGGCGAGGCAAGTTGAATTGGATAGCCGCTCGATCGCTTACGAGCAAACCGGCAACGCGCGTTGTCCCAGGAGGTGTGTATGCAGGCTCAGACTCATCCACTCGAACCCTTCTTCCAACAGGCAGTCCGCAATAGCTACGAAGGCAGGCTAGGCCTGAACGATCCGGATGTGACCGGCTATGTGGCGCACATGCTTTGCGAGTTTTCCGATGCCGACAACCTATACAGGGTGCGCGACGAAGCAGGGCGGCCTATCAAAGAACTGACGGAGATGATGCAGGCCTCGGACCCTGTGCATGGCACCGCGACTTCGTTCGATGCGGAGCGGGCGTTGCGGAAACACATTGGCGACTACGCGCTATTTGTCGCGGGCATGTATCCCGAAGCGATAGGATCTAGCCGGCGGCAGCGGAATCAGCAGCCGAGTCTCGGCGAGCTGATCCATGCGGGCAAGGAGAGCTACTTTATCGTGAGCCAGTTCAACCTGTTCGAGTATGAGCAAGAGGCCCCGATGTTTGCGCGGCTCTCGGACCGATTTGAGAAGTGCATTCTGGGGCTGACTCTGGTACGCGAGGAATTGGGTCGGCACCAGCCGTTGATGCTTCCGCGAAGGGTGAATTAGGGTCTGCTTGAGTTTGGTCTTTTCCCAGGTCCGAGAGTCCGGACCTGGGGCACCCAAAGTTTGGTCAAGGGATCATTCTGACCAGACGCCGAGGACATTTCCGGCACCGTCGGAGAAGTGGAAGCGACGCCCGCCGGGAAATGGAAATGTGGGCACAACTATGCTGCCGCCTGCCGCTACAATTGCGAGTTCCGTGACCTCGAGTTCTGAAGAGTAAAGCACGACAAGGGGCGCGGACTTGGGCAGAGCCGGCAGGGCTTCGCCGCGCGCAAAACCAATGGCGACGCCGGAACTGGCCGCGTTGGAATCGATGTAGTCCGGACCCCACTCTTTAAAAGTCCAACCGAAGACGGTTGAGTAGAAGTTCTTGGTCTGCTCGATGCTGGTAGTGGTGAATTCGACGTAGGTGATCTTGTGGTGCTGCGCAGGATTGGCCATATCACTTCTCCCTTTGCGTATTGCTGCATGGTTTGGAAGTTGAGGTTGCGCGGTCGAACCGCGTATCCGCGGCCGAAGGAACTCCTGTGCTAGAGAATGTACCGGCTCAAATCCTGATCGCGGACGATGGATGCGACCATCTGCTTCACGTAGGCGTCGTCAATGAGGAAGACTTTCTCTATGCCGGAAGAGGTGGTGCGTTCCAGATAAGGGAGAGGCGTGGAGGACTCGCTCTTGATGGCCTCGGATAGCACTGCGGCGGCCTCTTCATCGGGGGCCTTGCGGGCTACGTCGGGGGCCAGAAAGCTGACGTCTTCAAGCACGCGCTCCATGATGGTGTGGAGACGGCGCGCGCCGATGTTCTCAGTTTGCTCGTTGACCTTGAAGGCGAACTCGGCCATCTCGCGGAGGGCTTCGGGAGCAAATTCCAGACGGACGCCTTCAGTCTCTAGGAGCGCCGAGTATTGCTTGGTGAGCGAGGCTTTGGGTTCGGTGAGGATGCGAAGGAAATCGTCGACGGTGAGCGACTGCAGCTCGACGCGGATGGGAAAGCGGCCCTGCAATTCGGGAATCAGGTCGCTGGGCTTGGAGACGTGAAATGCGCCGGCGGCGATGAAGAGAATGTGATCGGTGCGGACCATGCCGTAGCGGGTGTTGACGGTGGTTCCCTCAACGATGGGCAGGATATCGCGCTGGACGCCTTCGCGGGAGACGTCGGGGCCGTGACCGCCCTCGCGGCCTGCGATTTTGTCGATTTCGTCGAGGAAGATGATGCCGTTTGACTCGACGCGCTCGACAGCGGCGCGGTTGACCGAGTCCATATCAATGAGGCGGCCTTCTTCTTCCTGCACGAGGTAGTCGAAGGCATCGGCGACCTTCATTTTGCGCTTTTTGGAGCTGCCGCCAAAGATGTTGGGAAGCATATCCTTGAGGTTCATTTCCATGTCCTCAAGGTTCTGATTGCTGATGATACCGAACTGCGGAGTGCCGCGGTCGCGCACGTCCAACTCGACCATGCGATCGTCGAGCTTGCCCTCGCGGAACTGCTGGCGCATTTTTTCGCGTGAGCGCTGATAGCTCTCGGTGCCGGGCAGAACGAGCTGGCCTTCCTGTGCCGGAGGCGCTGCGGGCGGAGGAGGCAGCAGTACGTCGAGGAGACGCTCCTCGGCGTTAATTTCGGCGCGGTCTTCCACTTCTTCGAGGCGCTCTTCGCGCACCATGTCGATGGCGATTTCAACCAGGTCGCGGATCATTGACTCGACGTCGCGGCCCACGTAGCCAACCTCGGTGAACTTGGAAGCCTCGACTTTGAGGAAGGGCGAATTGGTGAGCTTGGCGAGGCGGCGCGCTATCTCCGTTTTGCCGACACCGGTAGGGCCGATCATGATGATGTTCTTGGGCATGATGTCGTCGGCAATGTCGGGGGGCAGCTTTTGGCGGCGCTGGCGGTTGCGGAGGGCGATGGCCACGGCACGCTTGGCGGCGCGCTGACCGACGACGTGCTTATCCAACTCGGTGACGATTTCACGGGGAGTGAGCTCGTCGAGCGCGAGGTCTTGTTCTTCAGCGGAAGCGGGAAGATAAATGGCCATGAATTCAAGGGGCTGGCGGCGATTTTCCGCTAACCCTTCAACTCCTCGATAGTGACGTGATCGTTGGTGTAGATGCAGATTTCGCCGGCGATTTTCATGGCTTTCTCAGCGATTTCGCGGGCGGACAGATCAGTGTTTTCAATGAGCGCGCGGGCGGCGGCGGTGGCGTAACTTCCGCCGGAGCCGATGGCGGCGAGCGCCTCGTCGGGATCGATTACATCGCCGGAACCCGAGATGAGGAAGGTCTGGCCCTGGTCGGCGACAAGCAGCAAAGCCTCAAGGTTGCGGAGCATCTTGTCCGTGCGCCAGTCCTTGGCAAGCTCGACGGCGGCGCGGTTGAGGTTGCCGGCGTACTGCTCGAGCTTGGACTCGAAACGCGCAAAGAGCGAGAAAGCGTCGGCGGTGGAGCCAGCGAAACCGGCGAGAATCTTGTCCTGATAGAGGCGGCGGATCTTTTTGGCCGAATGCTTGAGCACGTGGTCGCCCAAGGTGACCTGCCCGTCGGCGGCCATCACCACCTGGCCGTTGCGACGGACGCAAATAACGGTGGTGGAGCGAATCCGGGAACGTTTTACTGGGGCGCTGCTCTTCTCCGAGACCACGAAAGACCTCCGCAAACAAGGGCGGGCAGGCCGGGGCTTCTGCCGCCACGCAACCTAGAGTATAGGGCATTTACCCGCGGATTGAAGGTATGAACCGACCGTCGGCAACACTGAGATTATTGATCCGGCAAGAAAACAGTGACATCGCATTCCCACCCATTTCCGCCAAAAGCGCGGAAATGGACGGGGCACCCACACAGTACTTAGTTGCCGGATCAATAGCGAAGGGCCGCGATGGCGCGTTGCAGAACGACGCCGAGGCCTTGAGAGCGGTCGTAAAACTGGAACTGCGAGGCGGCGGTGGCGCGTTGGCACTCGTTGTAGACGCCTGCGTCAAGGGCAAGGCGGCGAATGGCATCGGCGAGGCTATCCGCGCTGTCGGCTTCAATTTTGATGGCGGCGCGGCCCAGAACCTCCCAGGCCGGGACAACGCTGCTGACAACCACAGGGCGGCCAGCGAGAACTGACTCGGCCGCGGTCATGGCCAGGCCCTCAACGAACCGAGAGGTGGTGGGCACGACCATGACGTGGGCCCAGCCGAGCGTTTCCAGGGCCTTCTCCTCGTTGAGGAGGGAACCGGGCAGTTCCACAATGCCGCCCAGGTTTCGAGTGCGAATCTGGCTTGCAACGGCTTCAGATGCCGTGCCGGACCCGACGATCTTCCAAATGAATTGGCCGGGGAGTTCCTTCTGCAGCCTTTCGGCGGCGGAGAGGATGAGAAAGACGCCTTTGAACTCCTCAATCCGGCCCATGAACAGCACCCGGAAAGGGCGGGCTGAGTGGTCTGAAACTGGCGGCACGCGGCTTAGAAATTCCTCGCGATACTGGGCGCGGCATTGATAGACGGGGCCTTTGGGGGTTCCGGCGAGCGCGCGAACCTGGCGCTCGCACTCGGGCGAAACGCAGACCGTGGCCGCGGCAACGTGGCGGAAGAACCAGCCATCCAGCGCAAAGATGAACTGGTCACTGCGCCGCATGGAGGGAAGGCCTGCGGGCCAAAGGGCGTTGTGCAGAACGGCGATGACCGGGATGCGGAAGAGAGAGAGAATGGACAGCACGATCCAGTGGGTGGTGCCTGAATCGGCAATGACGACAGTGGCCCGATTTCGCACCGCCTGGGCCACCATGGTGAGTCCATAAGAGAGGACACCGAGATGATGACGCAGACCGCCGGCGAAATATAGCGCGCTTTTGGGCCGGTTTTCGACGCGATGACGGCCGAGGGGAAGTGCGTCGCGCCGGGTGTGCCACGAGATAAGGTGCACTACAGCGCCGGAAGCGTCGCAGGCGTCAAGAAACTGGTGGGAGAAGGACATGGCAATCTGGAACGGCGGTTGTTTGCCCTGGAGCAGATCGCGATACTGACCGACGACATCGCCGGGGCCGGCGGCATAGAGAATCCGTGGCGGCGGGGCTTGAATGAGGTCGGGGCTGCCCGCGATGTCAGGATCCGGATTGGCGTTGGCGCGAGCCAGGAAAACCATGGTTGGTCAAGCCTCAAAGCTGCATTGGAAGTGAGCACTTTTATACTATTCCTGGGGCGGACTTTCCCACTTTGAACTGGCCCAGAACCAATTTCATGTAAACACATAGAACAGGCGCACAGCCTTCGATTCACCTGCGTTATGCTCTAGATGGGACCACCTGGGGTCGGGCCCACCTCAAATGAACCTTCTTAACGATGGTGATTGGCAGATTGCTGCCGGACTGGCCTTTATTGCCATGCTGGGTGCGCTTGCGGTGTGGCTGATCATCCGCAAGCGGACGACGGCTGAGGAGTTGGAGCGAGCGCGACGGCGGTTCCTGGTTCAATCCGGGCGCCTGGTGGACGGAATGTTGCTCGACATTTGTGAAGTGAACGCCGAAGATGGGCGCACGCTGACCATGCTGCTTTTCAGCTATCGCATCGCGGGCGTGAACTACGAGTGCTCGCAGGACATAACCGATATGCGCGATGTGGTGGACGCGGCCCAGGTGCGCGTGGGGTTTCCCTGCACGGCGCGGTACCAGCCGGGCAATTCGCAGAACAGCATTGTGGTGGCGGAGGGTTGGACCGGATTGCGGGCTGGGCTTCCGGTGCTGCGTGCGTTCGAGGATGCCGATCCGCTCGATTTCAGCCATCTGCGCCCGGGCCGGGGCTAAACTCGGGCCCTGACTGACAATGGGGGTGTCGCGATCTGCCTCCCCCGGATACACTTCCCTTATGCATGTGCACGCAGCGCCCACAGGCAAAGGCGCAAACAGGACAACTTCAGTACTGCGCTTTTCGCTGGCGGCCACGCTTGCTTATGTGGTGGTTACCTTGGTCGCGGGGTTGCGTGCTCACTCGCTGGCGCTGCTGTCGGAGTCCGGGCACAATGTATCGGATTTTCTGGCCCTGCTGCTGAGTTTTGCCGCGGTCTACTTCCAGTCGCGTCCTGCCGACCACTCGAGGACCTTCGGATACCAGCGAGCCGGCGTCCTGGCTGCTTTTATCAATGCAGGCACATTGATTCTGATCTCGCTGTGGATCGCCTTCGAAGCGGTTCACCGGCTTTCAAACCCTGTGATTGTGCAGCCAAAACTAATGATGATTGTCGCTGTGGCCGGAGTGGTGATGAACGGCTTGATTGCCGCACTGCTGTGGGGTGTGGCGCGCGACGTGAATCTTCGCTCGGCGTTTCTGCACATGGCGGGCGACACGCTTTCGACGGCTGCCGTGATCGCCGGCGGCGCGGGAATTTTGCTTACAGGCCAAAACTGGATCGATCCAGTGCTTTCGCTGGTGATTGCGGCCCTTATTCTCTGGTCGAGCGTAGGCATAGTCCGCGAGACGCTGAATATTCTGCTGGAGGGCACGCCGAGGGGCGTATCGCTAACCCAGATCCGCTCGGGGATGGAAGAGGTGGAGGGCGTTGTGGACGTGCATGACCTGCATGTGTGGAGCCTGGGCTCGCAGTCGCGCGCGCTGGCGTGCCACGTGACGATTGCCGATATTCCTCCTTCAGAGAGTGCATGCATCCTGGTGAAGCTCAACCATGTGCTCCACGACCACTTTCACATCAGCCACACTACGATTCAGTTCGAGCATGTGGGATGTGGGGCGGTGGAGGGCTGCGTGGTTCCGATGGAAGAAATGACCGGGGGCCACGAGCATGGCCACCATGGGCATGCGCATTAGTACCGCGACCGCGTGAATCTGTAACCTCCCGGGTCTCAAAAGCGAGACCTGGGGCACCCAAACCATCATGATCGAATTACACAATCACACGGTCATGGTACGAGCTCGAGTCTCAGGGGGTTCTCCAACTTGAATTGCCGCCGCGCGATGGTCGCCGTTTTCAGCTTTGCATTGCTTTCAGCCGTGCCCGGATTTGCCCGGACAGGTTCACAGGATGCGAAAGATGTGGTGCCGCCGGTCCATCAACTTGAGGCCCTGGCAGGCGAGTACACCGATCCAGACGAGCCCGACACACCGCTGAGTTTTTATGTACGGGACGGCAAATTGGTTATCGAGTCAGAGCGCCGCCTGCCCAGAGAGCTAACGCCTGTTTCCGCGTTGGAGTTCAGCTTTGGCCATCCTGAGGTTATTTTCCGCTTTACCCTGGATGGAGCCGGGCGTGGAGAAACACTGACCTTCCCGAACGATCCGCAGGAACATGTACGCCGGCGCACGGGCCACCCCGTTCACCACATCTTTCACGACTACCAGCGCACGGAAGTGATGATTCCGATGCGCGACGGCGTGAAGCTGCATGCAGTGGTTTTGAAGCCGGCCGACATTGCTGCACCGCTGCCTTTCCTTATCCAGCGCACTCCTTACGGAGTGGATGGAACGGATCGAGCCGGGTTTTTCGGGAGCCGGCCGGAACTGGCGCGGGATGGCTACATCTATGCCTGCGAGGACATCCGCGGACGCTACAAGAGCGAGGGCGAGTTTGTGATGAGCCGCCCGCTTGCCGACCATAACGACCGGAAGGCTGTGGACGAGAGCACCGATACCTACGACACGGTGGCATGGCTGCTGACCAACGTGGCTGGCAACAACGGGCGCGTGGGTTTTGTGGGCACGAGCTATCCGGGGTTTCTGGCCATGATGGCCGGGATCGATCCGCATCCGGCGGTAAAGGCCATCTCGCCCCAAGCGCCCATGATCGACGTGTGGATGGGCGACGACTTCTTCCACAACGGCGCCTTTCGCCAGAGCTACGGTTACGACTACGTGCTCTCAATGGAGTCCAGCAAGGAAGACACCCGCGTCGAATACGGCAAGGACAAGAGCGGCAAGCCGGTGGATGGCTTCGATTACTTCCTGAAGCGAGGCTCCTTTGCAAAGGACGTGAAAGAGTCCGGATCGAGGGTTTTGCCGACCTGGAAACTCTTTCTGGAGCACCCTGCCTATGACAGCTATTGGAGTTCGCGGGGCGTGGAGCACGCGCTGAATGAGGTGACGGTGCCGACTTTAACCGTCGGCGGCTATTACGACCAGGAAGATATGTACGGGCCGCAGGTTGAGTACTCGACGCTGGAGCCGCATGACGCAAAGCATGAGAACTTTCTGGTGCTCGGGCCGTGGCGGCACGGGTACTGGTCTTCGTCGTCGCGGCACCTGGGCAACCTGGAGTTTGGCGAGCCTATCGGGAAGGAATTCCGAAGCAATATTGAAGCGAAGTTCTTTGCACACTATTTGAAGGACGAGGGCCGATTCGACCTTGAGGACACAGCCAGCTACCAGACGGGTTCGAATACATGGAAGCGCTATGCGCAGTTTCCACCGGCGGAGTCGCGGCCGACCAGCTTGTATCTGCAGGGAAGTGGATTGCTGAGTTGGACGGGCTCGACAACTGAGGCGACGACCAGTTATTTGAGCGACCCGGCCAATCCGGTTCCTTACCGCCATCGGCCGATTCAGCCCACTTATTCGGATGGCTCCGCGTGGTTCAACTGGCTTACGGAAGATCAGCGCTTCGTTACCGAGCGGAAGGACGTGGCTGTTTGGAAGCTGCCGTCGCTCGCGAAAGACCTGACGGTCACCGGGGAGGTTGTCGCCGACATCTTTGCCGCAACGACAGGCACGGACAACGATATGGTGGTCAAGCTGATTGACCAGTATCCGGAGGACGATGCCGACCTGAAGATGCGCGGCTACCAACTGATTACCAATGCCGAGATTTTCCGCGGGCGGTATCTGGACTCGCTGGTCAAGCCTCAGGCCTTGAAGCCGGGATCAGTACGCGAGTACAAGTTTTCACTGCACGATGTTGACCACGTCTTCAAGGCCGGGCACACAGTGGTGGTGGAGATTCAGAGCACGTGGTTTCCGCTTTACGACCGCAATCCGCAGACCTTTGTGCCCAACATCATGAAGGCAAAGCCTGGGGAATACAAGCCGGCGACGATTACGATCTTTGCCGGTCCGGGGCATGAGTCGAGTCTGCAGGTACCGGTGATGGGGCGGTGAGTTCGGGGCAAATGCCGCCCGACCCCATTTCGCGCTAAAATAGAAAGCGAAGTGACGCTCCATCAGCCCATCCCGGCCCTTCTCTAGCGGCGCCCGCCGCCAAATACTGCTTCTTGCCCATTTTTCCCATTTGCAATTGAATAGTCGAGAACTTCGCCCCACCGAGTGGAGGTTTTGCCGTGATTGATCGTTTGGAACAGATGGAACAGCGGTACGAGGAGCTCTCAGCGCAGCTCTCGTTGCCGGAGATTGTCAGCGACCGGGAGAAGTACCAGCAGGCTGGGAAGGCGCTGAGCGATCTGGAAACTCCGGTGATGAAGTTCCGCGAATTGAAAGAGGTTCGACAGGGGCTGGCCGAAGCGCGGGCGATGCTGGCCGAGAGCGACCCGGAACTGCGCGCGATGGCAGAAGAGGAAATTGCCTCGCTTGCCCCCCGCGAGCCGGCGCTGGAAGAAGAGATCAAAGTGCTGCTGCTGCCCAAGGATCCGAATGACGACAAGAACGTGATTCTTGAAATTCGAGCAGGGACGGGCGGGGACGAAGCGTCCCTGTTTGCCGCCGAGATCTTCCGCATGTACACGCGGTTTGCCGAGCAGCACAAGTGGAAGGTAGAAGTGCTGTCGATGTCGGAGTCGGGCGTGGGCGGATACAAGGAAGTGATCGCCATTATCGAAGGCGACCGCGTCTACTCGCAGATGAAGTGGGAGAGCGGCGTCCATCGCGTGCAACGGGTTCCGGCAACGGAGACGCAAGGCCGAGTGCATACGTCGGCGGTGACGGTGGCGGTGCTGCCCGAAGCCGAGGAAGTGGACGTAAGGATCGAAGCCAAGGACATCCGTATCGACACGTTCTGCTCGTCGGGTCCGGGCGGTCAGTCAGTGAATACCACCTATTCGGCGGTACGCATTACGCATATTCCCACCAACACGGTGGTGAGTTGCCAGGACGAGAAATCGCAGATCAAAAATCGCGAAAAGGGCATGCGCGTGCTGCGGTCGCGGCTTTACGAGCAAGAGATGGATAAGCAGAATGCCGAGTTGGCGAAGGAGCGGAAGCAGCAGGTGGGTACGGGCGATCGCAGCGAAAAGATCCGCACCTACAACTTCCCGCAGAACCGGCTGACCGACCACCGGATCGGGCTGACGCTGCACCAGTTGGACCTGGTCATGGAAGGGCGGCTGCAGCCGATTGTCGATGCACTTATCACGCACTACCAGGCCGAGCAGTTGAAGGCCGGCGCACCCCAGGCGGCCTGACGCGTGACTCTTCAGAGCTGGCTGCAGAATGGCGAATCACGCCTCCGCACAGGACCACACGCGGAGCGCGCGAGACGCGACGCGGAAGTGCTGCTGCAACATCTGCTTCACTGCGACAGAGCTTTCCTGATTGCGCACCCGCTTGAGATTCTGACCGCTGAAGGCGCGGTCCGCTATTATGCGCTGATTGAACGGCGGCTTGCGGGCGAACCCGTCCAGTACATAACCGGCGAGGTGGAGTTTTACGGATTGCCGTTTCACGTGACCCGCGAGGTGCTGATTCCCCGCCCAGAGACCGAACACCTGGTCGAGAAAGTCCTCTCGCTGGCCGCGCTTTTTGAGCAGCCGCGCATTGTGGATGTGGGGACTGGCTCAGGCGCTATTGCCGTCGCGTTGGCGTACAAGATGCCGAGTGCGAAGATGGCTGCGATTGATTTGTCAGACACCGCACTGGAACTGGCGCAGGGAAACGCCAAGAACAACGGAGTGGGAGAGCGCATTCGATTTCTCGCAGGAGATTTGCTGGCTCCGGTTGCTGCTGAGCGATTTGAGATTGTCGTCTCGAACCCCCCTTATGTGGCTGAGAGTGACCGATCTTCGCTGTCGGTGGAGGTTCGCGAGCACGAGCCGGCGATGGCTCTCTTTGCGGGCGGCCATGGTCTCGACATCTATCGCCGCCTGATTCCCGAGGCGTACGACGTGCTTGTTCCGGGCGGATATGTCGCGCTGGAAATGGGGCACGGCCAAGCTGATGCCATTGGCGGGTTGCTCGGCGATGCGGGCTTCAAGCAGATTGAATTCACTCCTGACCTGCAAGGTATTGACCGCGTGGCGGTTGGCTTGCGGACGTAGTTCTGTTGTCGTTGCAGAGAAAGTGCGGGTATTTGGCCACGCCCGAAGCAGCATTTACTGGTCGTTCTTGTTGTAGACTCTTTTCCTGAAAGGAATCCTCATATGCCCTCGTCCAAAGGCTACGCATCAAACGATAAACAATCCCCACTTGCACCCTTCACTTTTAGCCGCCGCGAACCCGGCCCCACTGAAGTTGCCATTGAAACGCTCTTTTGCGGCGTATGCCACTCTGACCTGCACATGGCTCGGAACGAATGGGGCCAGTCTATCTATCCGATGGTGCCCGGCCACGAAATCGTCGGCCGCGTAACAGTGGTGGGCAGCGATGTAACCAAGTTCAAGGCAGGCGATATCGCCGCCATCGGCGTGATTGTGGACTCATGCCGCCATTGCGCTCCGTGCGGGCGCGGCGAAGAGCACTACTGCGCCGAGGGCGCCACGCTGACCTACGCGGCGACGGACCGCGTGGACGGCACGATCACCATGGGCGGCTATTCCAACAATTACGTAGTGGACGAGCGTTTTGCCCACACTGTTCCCGCGAATCTCGACCTGGCTGGCGTTGCGCCGCTGCTTTGTGCGGGCATTACAACTTACTCGCCGCTGCGCCACTGGAAGGTTGGCCCAGGGATGAAGGTGGGCATTGTCGGACTGGGCGGGCTGGGACACATGGCTCTCAAGTTCGCGCACTCGTTCGGGGCGCATGTTGTGCAGTTCACAACTTCGGTGAAGAAGATAGAAGACGCGACGCGTTTGGGCGCGGATGAGGTGGTCGTCTCGACGGATGCGGCGGCGATGCAGGCACATGCTTCCAGCTTCGACTTTATTCTGGACGCGGTTTCTGCGCCGCACGCGCTGGAGCCGTATCTCGCGCTGCTCAAGCAGGACGCGACTATGACGCTGGTGGGCTTGCCGGAGATACCTCCGTCGATCAACGTATTCTCGCTGATCACAAAGCGCATTTCAGTAGCGGGCTCGATGATTGGCGGCATGCCGGAGACACAGGAGATGCTGGATTACTGCGGCAAGCACAACATCACGGCGGACGTTGAGGTGATCCCGATGCAGAAGATCAACGAAGCTTTCGTGCGCATGTTGAAGCAGGACGTTAAGTACCGGTTTGTGATCGACATGAAAACTCTGGGGTAGAGATGAAGTATATGGGGCAACCTCGCTTTGGCCGAATCAAGGCTTGAGCGAGGTCTCTCCGGTTTTGATGTTCAGCTGCCAGGGTTGTGGCGGTGGCAGGTGCATCGAGCCATCCTTCATCTCAAGCGGCATCCAGAGGTAGCGTGAGTCCCATAACGCCGTCGGCTTCCAGATGTCTCCCATAAAGATGACTGTTGTCTTCTTCGATCCGGCAACCTTCACAAGCATGGTGGATTGTGACTCGTAGTTGTTAGCTTCGGGCGGAGCGAGGTTCTTGAACTCCGTCCAGGGTCCGGTGATGGAAGGCGCGGTTGCGTATACGTTTGGATTCGGACTCCAGCCGGTCATGTGCGATCCGATGACGTAATAGAGGCCGTCCGCGTGGACCAAAGCGCCACCTTCGAGAGGCGCTTGAATGAAGGCTGTTTTCTCGACGCTCATAAAGTCGTCCGACAGCTTGGCGAGAAAGAAGCCTTTGGTTGGCCGCGATTCGAAGATGAGGTAGGCCGAGCCGTCGTCGTCGACAAACTGGCCGATGTCGCGGCTCTCCTGGTCGAGCGGGCGAAAGCTCTTTACATACCTGTAGTCGCCATCGATGGTATCGCTGACCGCGATCATGACGCTGGCGACTTTGTAGCGTGCGTCGTCGAGATGGGCGTACAACACGAACTTGCCGGTGCGCGGGTTGGCGAAGACTTTAGGCCGTTCGAGCACCCATTTCGGTCCCAAATGCTCCGGGTCTGCAAGAGCGAGCACCTGGCGGCGAAACTGCCAGTGGACAAGATCCTTCGACGAGTAGCAGGCGACATAGCGCTTTTCGGGATCGTTGGATTGCGTACGGTCTTCGCCGTACCAGTAGTAGGCGCCCTTCCAGACCGTGATGCCGCCGCCGTGGGCCTGAATGCGCTGGCCGCGGTTGTCGAGCCAGGGGGCTCCTGGCTTGACGGCGGGCGGCGCGGCAAAGAGCGGGGCGGCAGCAAGGAAGAGAAACAACAAACTGTTCGTGCAAACAACCAGACGTCTCACTTCGATCCCTCGTGAACTTGCTGCGGTATGCTTTCCCAAGTCCCAAAATCGGGACATGGGGCACCCCATGTTGGTGCGACGGTAGACATTCAGAAACCTAAACGAGCTCGTAACCGGCGAACCAGTAGCCGATTTCAAATGCGGCGGTGTCTTCGGCGTCGGAGCCGTGGATGGCGTTCTCCTGAATGGACCCGGCAAATTGCTTGCGGATGGTTCCATCTTCGGCGTTGGCGGGGTTGGTGGCGCCCATCAGCTTACGCAGGTCGGCTATGGCGTTTTCCTTTTCAAGCACAAGCAGGACCAGGGGGCCGGAGGACATGAATGTCGTGAGCGCGTCGAAAAAGGGCTTTCCTTGATGAACGGCGTAGAAACCCTCGGCTTGCGGCTTGGAGATGGATAGCTTTTTGATTGATACGATTTGGAAGCCGGCCTTGCTGATTTCGGCGAGGATGGCTCCTGTGAAGCCCTTGCGGACTGCGTCCGGCTTGACGATGCTGAAGGTGCGTTGAGGCACTTGAGTAAGCTCCTTGGGGAAAATATTTCCGGATTTGATTGTAATTGGCGCGGTGTGCCGCTCCCTTATCGGTGCGGAAATCTGGTAGAGTTTCCGCATGTTGCGGATTTCTTTTGTACGTTGCCAATTCCTCTGTGCCCTCACTGCTATTCTGGCTGTTGCGCCTGTCATGAGCCAGACCGCCGCACCGTCCGCGCCTGAGCTGCGGGTGTTCGATTCGTCGCTGGTGGACAAGACCGTGGACCCCTGCGAGAACTTCTATCGCTTTAGTTGCAACGGCTGGTTCAAGCGCAATCCGCTGCCCGCCGACCAGGCGGCCTACGGGCGATTTACCGAGCTGGCTGAGTTGAACCGGATGCACCTGAGGCAGATTCTGGAGACGGCTGCGGTACCTGCGGCGACGCGGACCGTGAACGAACAAAAGATCGGCGACGAGTACACAAGCTGCATGGATACCGCCGCCGTGAACAAGCTGGGGCTGGCGTCGATGAAGCCGGAGCTGGACCGCATTGCCGCGCTGGGATCGGCTGCGGCTCTGCCCGCGCTGCTGGCGCATTTGCATGCGATGGGCGTGGGCGCATTTTTCGGTATGGGATCGAACCAGGACTTTGCCGATTCTACCGCGGTGATCAGCTTTTACGGCGCGGGCGGACTTGGGTTACCGGAACGCGACTACTACACGCGGACCGATGCGAAGAGCGTGGAGCAGCGGCAGCAGTATGTGACGCACGTGCACAATATGTTTGTTCTCGCGGGCGAGCCGGAAGCTCAGTCCACAAAGGACGCTGAGACCGTGCTGGCGATTGAGACGCGGCTGGCCAAGGCATCGCTGACCATTACCGAGCAACGGGACCCGCAGAACTTGAACCATCCGACAGATGTAGCCAGCTTCTCGAAGGAGCTGACGCATTTTTCGCTGGCCGACTATGTGGCTGCGGCACACGCGCCCGCAGCCGGCAAAGCTAACGACATGGAGCCGAAGTTCTTTGCGGAGTTCAACGCGGTTGTGAGCGATACGCCGATTGACCAGATCAGGACGTATTTGCGCTGGCACCTGCTTCACGCCTATGCGGGAACGAGCTTGCCGGAGAGCTTTGACCACGAGAACTGGAACTTCTATTCGCACATTCTGAACGGCGCGGAGAAGCAGCAAGAGCGCTGGAAGCGCTGTACCAGCCGCGTGGATCGTGAACTGGGCGAGGCGCTGGGGCAAGTGTATGTGGCGAAGTATTTTCCGCCGGCGGAGAAGCAGCGCACTTTGGACATGACGCTGGCCATTGAAAAGGCGATGGACAAGGACGTTGACGGGCTGGAGTGGATGAGCGCCGAGACCAAGGTAAAGGCCAAGGAAAAGCTCCATGGAGTGATGAATAAGATCGGCTATCCGGACAAGTGGCGCGACTACTCGAAGCTGGAGATTGTACGGGGCGACGCGCTGGGCAACCAGATGAGGGCGCGTCAGTTCGAAACGGCGCGGGATCTGGCCAAGATTGGCAAGCCGGTGGACAAGGGCGAGTGGCAGATGACGCCGCCCACAGTGAATGCCTACTACGATCCGCAGATGAACAACGTGAACTTTCCGGCGGGATACCTGCAGCCACCCTTCTTCAGCGGCAAGGAGGACGACGCGGCCAACTACGGCGATATGGGTTCGACCATTGGGCACGAGTTGACGCACGGGTTCGACGACGAGGGACGGCAGTTCGACAAGGATGGGAACCTGAAGGACTGGTGGACGAAGGACGACGAGAAGAAGTTTACGGAACGGGCCGATTGCATGGTGAAGCAGTATGACGCCATTGAGGCGGTGCCCGGGGTTCACCTGAATGGCAAGCTGACGCTGGGCGAAAACCTGGCCGATCTGGGCGGGCTTTGGCTGGCCTGGCTGGCATGGATTGACAAGGCGGAAGCCGCGCACGTGGACATGGCAGCAACGACGGAGGGCTATACGCCGGATCAGCGGTTCTGGATTGCGTATGCGCAGCAGTGGTGCACGCAAACGCGGCCGGAACAGTTGAGGACACAGGCGCAAGGGAATCCTCATGCGCCGGATGAGTACCGGACGAATACCGTGTTGCAGGATTTGCCGGAGTTTGCGAAGAGCTTTAGTTGCAAGAAGACCGCGGCGATGGTGAAGCCGGATCCATGCAGGGTGTGGTGAGAAGCAGTTGTCAGCTGTCAGCTTCCAGCTCTCAGCTTTTCATGCTGGTGTTGGCTGGTTGCATCGGTGGCAAGTGTCTAGTGCATCGTATCCCAGGTCCCGGTTGGCGTTGTGAAGTGAATTGCCCGGAGCGCACGAAGGCCCACCATACGGTGGGCCTTCGTGGTTTGAGCTAATGGCTAGAAGCTCGGAGCTACCCTTTGCCGATGACGCGGGCGAGGGCTGCGCCGATTTCCGCGGGTGAGACGACGACGTGGATGCCGGCGGCGGTCATGGCTTTCATTTTGTCCGCTGCGGTGCCCTGACCTCCGGAGATGATGGCTCCGGCGTGCCCCATGCGGCGGCCCGGAGGCGCGGTTTGGCCAGCGATGAAGCCAACCACCGGCTTCTTCACATACTGCTTGACGAATTCGGCTGCGGCCTCTTCGGCGGAGCCGCCGATTTCGCCGATCATGATGATGGCTTCGGTTTCGGGGTCGTCGTTGAGCAGGCGGAGCGCGTCGATGTGGGTGGTGCCGATGATGGGGTCGCCGCCGATGCCGATGGCGGTTGACTGGCCGATACCGCGCTGGGTGAGTTGGTGGACGGCCTCGTATGTCAGGGTGCCGGAGCGAGAGACGATACCGACGGAGCCTTCCAGGTGGATGCGGCCAGGCATGATGCCGATTTTGGCCTTGCCGGGAGAGATGACGCCGGGGCAGTTGGGACCGACGAGGCGCGAGGACGAGTTCTTGAGCTTGGCCCAGACCTTGATCATGTCGAGGGTAGGAATGCCCTCGGTGATGCAGACGATGAGGGGGATGCCTGCATCTTCAGCTTCGAGGATCGCATCCGCGGCGAACGGCGGCGGGACGAAGATCATGGTGGCGTTGGCGCCGGTCTTTTCCACGGCATCGGCCACGGTGTTGAACACGGGCCAGCCCTCGTGGGTGGTGCCGCCTTTGCCGGGGGTGACGCCGCCAACCACGTTAGTGCCGTATTCGGCGCAGCCTTTGGCGTGGAAGGTGCCTTCTTTGCCGGTCAGTCCTTGAACGATCAAACGAGTTTCTTTGGATACCAGAACCGCCATCTTATGCCCCCGCCTTTGCTGCTGCGACCGCCAGGTCCGCAGCTTCTTTCATGGTTGCGCCGATCTGGAAGTTCAGCCCGGACTCTTTGAGAATGATGCGGCCCTCTTCGACGTTGGTGCCTTCAAGGCGCAGGATGATGGGCACTTGCACGTTGAGCTTGCGGGCCGCGGCCACAACGCCGGTGGCGAGGCGATCGACGCGGAGGATGCCGCCGAAGATGTTAATGAAGATGGCCTTCACATTGTCGTCGGAGAGCAGGATTTCAAAGGCGTGCTCGATCTGCTCCTGGGTTGCGCCGCCGCCTACGTCAAGGAAGTTGGCAGGGCTGCCGCCGGCGTACTGAATGATGTCCATGGTGGCCATGGCCAGGCCGGCGCCGTTGACCATACAGGCGATGGAGCCGTCGAGCTTGATGTAGTTGAGCGCGTACTTGCTGGCCTCGACTTCAAGCGGATCTTCTTCAGCGGTGTCGCGCAGCGCCTTGATGGCGGGATGGCGGAAGAGGGCATTATCGTCGAAGGTGATTTTGGCGTCGAGGGCGAAGAGCTTGTCGTCCTTGGTGGTGATGAAGGGATTGATTTCGACCAGCGAGGCATCGGTCTCGACGAAAGCCTTGTAGAGGCTCTGCAGAAATGTGACGGCGGCGTTGATCTGCGTGGGCTTGAGGTCGAGCGCGAAGGCGAGCTTGCGCGCCTGCCATGCGCCGAACCCGATGGCGGGGTCAATGGTCTCTTTGAAGATGGCCTCGGGGGTTTTGGCGGCCACTTCTTCAATCTCCATGCCGCCGGCCTGGGAGGCCATGAAGACGAGTTTGCCGGTGGCGCGATCGAGTACGATGCCGAGATAGAGTTCGCGGTCGATATTGGCTGTTTCTTCAATGAGCAACCGCTGTACTTTTTGGCCGGCAGGGCCGGTTTGGTGCGTGACCAGCGTCATGCCGAGGATGTTTTTCGCATGCAGTTCGGCATCTTCGCGGGTACGGGCCACTTTGACGCCGCCGCCCTTGCCACGGCCACCGGCGTGAATCTGCGCCTTGACGACGACGCCCGAGGCGCCCTCGGCAAAAAGTTTACGGGCCACCGTAGAAGCTTCTTCCAGGTTGTTGGCCACTTCACCCCTGGGCACGGCAACGCCGTACTTCGCCAGAATTTCCTTTGCTTGATACTCGTGAATCTTCAAGGTCGGAACCGTCCATACCGCTGTTGTTTGAGGGGATTTGGGACCGGGGCCGGTGAATTCCGGGCCCGCGATGCAGTGCCAGCAGTATCCAAATATTATCTCTCCCACCATTGGAGCGGCAAACCGGCCTCGCGGCGGGACGGCGCATTTCCAAAGGCCACGGCTATCATGGAGGGTATGAGTCTTTTGAAGGAATTGCTGAAACCTCTGGCCGAAGACGGCGCTGCCTTGACGCGCGAACAGGCTGCAGCTGTGCTGGAAGAGATCCTGACGGGCGATGTGCCAGAGGTGGAAACCGCGGCGCTGCTGACCGTTCTGGCTACGCGCGGCGAGCAGGCGCCGGAGTTAGCCGGGTTTGTGGATGTGATGCGCGCGCGTGTGACGCCGGTTCCGCTGACGGACGAGGAGCGGAGCGAACTGGTGGACGTGGTGGGTACCGGGGGCGGCGGGCCGCTGACCTTCAACATCTCCTCGGGCGCGGCGCTGGTGGCGGCGGCGGCAGGAGCCAAGGTGGCCAAGCATGGCAATCGCGCCGTAACCTCGCGCTGCGGGGCGGCCGACGTGCTGGAGGCGCTGGGAGTGCCGGTGATGCTAGGGCCGGAGCAGGCGGCGGAGTGCCTGCGCGAGACGGGGTTCATGTTCCTGTTTGCGCCGCTCTACCACCCGGCGATGAAGATGGTGGGGCCACTGCGGCGGGCGCTGGGTTTCAGGACCATCTTCAACCTGTGCGGGCCGCTGACCAACCCGGCAGAGGCGCGTGCGCAGGTGATTGGCGTGCTGGCGCCGAGCAAGGTGTTGCTGGTGGGCCGGACACTGGCTGCTCTGGGAGCGAAGAAGGCGTTTGTGGTGCATGGGACGGACGGGATCGACGAGCTGACAACGACAGGCGAGTCCGTGGTGGCGCGCGTAGAGGAGACCGAGACAGGCGAATCAAAGCTGAGAGCGGCGCGGGTGACGCCGGAGATGGCGGGGTTGCCGCGCACGACGCTGGACCAGTTCATCGGTGGCGATGTGGCGACCAACGCGGCGCTGCTTTATGACGTGCTGACCGGCATTCCCGGAGCGCGACGGGACATTGTGCTGCTGAACGCGGCGGCGGCACTGGTGGCGGCGGGAATGGTAGTGGATCTGAAAGAGGGCGTCACAATGGGGGCCGAGGCTATCGACTCCGGGCAGGCGGCGGTGACGCTTGAGAAGCTAAGGCGGTTTGGGATGAAATACACGGTGGTGCAGTAATCGCGGTTTAAGGCTGGGCCGAGACCACGTGGGTATGCAGTTTCCCAGGTCTCAGAAGCGAGACCTGGGGCACCCAGACTTCAAGACGAGTATGGCTGTTCTACAGCCATCCGGACTGCCCGGCGAGGCGGCGGGACAGGAGCCAGGAGGCCAGAGAGAGGGCAAGCGCCAGCGCAATCCAGCCGACCTGTTCGAGGGGGCGCTCGACGGTGACAGAGAGGTGGAACTGGCTGAACGCAAGAGCTTTGACGGCTGGAATGGTCTGACGGACGAGCTGGACCGCACCCCAGCCGAAGACGCCGACGGCAAGCAGAATGCCGGGGATGGCGCGCTTCCACGGAAAAGGGATGCGGGCGGGGGTGCGGGCCCCTTCCTGGACGCTCTCCATGACCGAGGCCAGGAAGCCGGAAGAAGGGATCAGCTGCTCTTCGGTTGCCAGGATGTGGTCGATGGCATCGGGGTTGATTCTCGGGTCATTCATCTGATTTGGGTTCATCTTCAAGCCTCCTTTCCAGTGTTGATTGCGACGAAGTCCGTTTCAGAGCTCTCTTGATTGAGATGCGGGAAACGGCTTCGGAGTAGCGCCCGGGCGCGTGAGAGACGGGCTTTCAGGGTGCCTTCCGGCAGGCCCATGGTGCGCGCCACCGCAGCCACGTCCATCTCATGAAAATAAAACAAAACGACTGGTTCGCGATAGCGGTGGGGCAGGGCAAGTACAGCCCGGCGGACCAAACCGGCGCTGAGTTGAGCTGCCAGTTCGGGGTGTTGCGTGGCGGGGCCGGAGGGTTCGGGCGCATCGTCGAGGGGCAGGTTGATCATGGGAAAACGCTTGAGCTCGGACCGAAATACATTGGCAGCGAGGGCAAAGAGCCAGGTGGAGAAACTGGACTCGCGACGCCAGTGGGCGAGACCTCGCCAAGCGCGCAGGAAGGCTTCCTGCGCCATCTCTTCGGCACGGCCACGGTCACGGCAGTAGCGCCAGGCCATGTTTACGAGCGGCGACTGCCAGCGGCGGACGATGCCCTCAAAGGCGGCGACATCGCCAGCCAGGACACGAGTTACGTCGGCCAGGTCCTCGGTCGCGCTGCTGGGGGTTGCAGTCAAGCTAGATGCTCTCCGTGGAGTGAGACAGGACAATCGCGCGCGGGGTTGCATTTTGTTGCTGGAGCCAGGAGCTAAAGAAAATGCAACCGGGCGCGGTGGTCTCCGGTCCCACCAGTTGCAAGGGAGAATTGGCCCGGCAACTGAATTAGGAGGATTGTATGACGAATCTGGCAATGTACATGTTCGACGCGGATGCGAGCGGCTATGGATTGTGGATGTTTCTCTCGATCGGCGCGGTGGCGCTATTTGTGGTATTCCTTCCACTCACATCGTGGATTGACAACCAACGCAAGGAGCGTGAGGCGTTCTACAGGGCGGAGACCATGCGCCGGCTGGCCGAGTCCTCGGGTGAAGGGGCGAAAGCTCCAATTGAATTGATGCGGGAACAGTCCCGACAGGAACAGGCTAAAAAGCGTGAAGGGATGATGGTAGGCGGATTGATCAACATCGCTGTAGGCGTGGCGCTGATGATTTTTCTGCGGGCGCTGGTGGGAAACCAGCCTGTCTACCTTTGCGGTCTTATTCCCGGACTAATCGGCGTGGCGTTGCTCACCTACGCGCTTCTTTTAGCCCCTAGAGCAGAGTAGGCAGAAGGTTTGAATCTCGGCGGGGCTTGATTCATCCAAGTATTAGTTGTTGCAACAACTATTATCCCGGCTCGAGTCTTCGGGCCGGGACGCACGGAGGATGAACTGATGACCGCAAACACCAAACGCCAACCCACAATCTTTCTGCCTCATGGCGGGGGGCCCTGCTTTTTTATGGATTGGACCTGGGGCCCCGCAGACACGTGGAATGCCACACAGCGTTTTCTGGAGGGACTGTCCGACACGTTGCCTGAACCACCGAAGGCCATCGTGGTGGTGAGCGGGCACTGGGAGGAGCAGGCCTTTACAGCGAGCGAAGCTGCCAAGCCAGAGCTGATTTTTGACTATTCCGGCTTTCCCGAGCAGACCTACCGGCTGACATGGCCTGCTCCGGGGGAACCGGCGTTGGCGGCGCGTGTAGCCGGATTGCTGGGCAAAGCTGGACTGCCTGCTGCGCTGAGCGCGGACCGCGGATTCGATCACGGAGTGTTTGTACCGCTTAAGGTTGCATTTCCTCAGGCAGAGATTCCGGTGGTTACGCTGTCGCTGGTGGGGAGTCTCGACCCGGCACTGCACCTAGCTGCCGGGCGGGCGCTGGCTCCGCTGCGCGACGAGGGAGTGGTGATTGTAGGGAGCGGCATGAGCTTCCATAATTTGCGGGGATATTTTCGAACAGAGACGCAGGATCGGGCGCGAGCGTTCGATCAATGGCTTACGGAGGCGGTGGAGAAGCCGGCTCCGGAGCGCGATGCCTTGCTGACAGCTTGGCGAGAGGCACCGTTTGCGGCCTATGCGCACCCGCGCGAAGAGCACCTGATTCCGCTGATGGTGGCCGCCGGGGCGGGTGGAGCGGCGGCGGGAACGCGCATCTTTTCCGACGAACCTATGGGAGCGGCGATCAGCGCTTACCGGTTCGACGGATAAGACCGTCGGCGCGTAGAGTGGCACCCGCGCCGCGCTTTGTTGTCAAGTAAAGTCCACGTTCGACTGTGTATATTGGGTTGAGCGTGGGCGGCAGGCAGAACCCGCGCTGTGTGGCGGAGAATCCCATGCAACGGCGCGACGTTTTAAAACTCGCAGCTCTGAGCGCAGGTGAGTTGGCACTTCGCCGGTCCGCGGCGGCACTCTCTCTTTCTGCTCCGAGCCCCGCATCTTCCACTGTTCCGATCATTGATGCGCACATTCATCTTTTCGATCCGTTGCGTCCAGGGGGCGTTCCGTGGCCGGAGAAGAGCGATGCTGTTCTTTACAAACCGGCGCTGCCGGCGCGCTATGGAAGCGAGAGCGCAGCCCAGGGGATAGTGGGCGCGATTGCCATTGAAGCGAGTCCGCTGGCAAGCGACAACCAGTGGCTGTTGAACGTGGCGGCCAACCACCCGGTCATTGTGGGCGTGGTGGGAGACCTGATTCCAGGCACACCCAGCTACCTGGGCGACCTGGAGAGGCTGCACGGGGATTCGCTATTTCTGGGCTTTCGCTATGGGAATCTCTGGAACCGCGACCTGGCGGAGGACCTGGAAAAGCCGGGGTTCGTGGACGGACTTAAGGCGCTGGCCGCTGCCGGCCTGGTCTTTGAGAGCGCCAACCCCGACCCGCGCTTGATCGGCGCCATTCTTGAGGTTGCGGAGCGGGTTACGGATTTGAGGATTGTGATCGACCATTTGCCTCACGCAACCGTACCCACGGAACAGGCGGCGCGGGAAGAGTATTGGGCGAACCTGCGCGTGCTGGCGGGGAGTCCGCGCGTGTTTGTGAAGCTGTCGGAGATTCCCCTGCGCGTGAATGGGAAACTGGTGACCGACCAGCACGCTTACAAGGCCCAACTGGATGCTATCTGGGATGTGTTCGGAGAAGACCATATCCTGTTCGGCAGCGATTGGCCTAACAGCGATCACGTGGCCACTTATGCGCAGACACTTGGGATCGTACGTGGATATATGGCAGGGAAAAGTGCGGGGGCGCGGGAGAAGTATTTTTGGAAGAACTCGATTGCGGCTTATAAGTGGCGCGCGAGAAGGACCGATCAGCCCACGCTTTGAACGGTAACTCTGATGGCCGAAGACATTTCGAGTTTCCATCGACAGAGGTAACGGAATTGCACGAGATTTCATCAGCCAGCGTTCCGACGCCAGATTCTTCACAATACGAACTGGACTGCGGAATCGCGCGGGCGCTCAAGCGGCTGACGCCTTTTCTGATGATGATGTACGTAGTCTCGTTTCTCGACCGGGCAAATATAGGTTTTGCTAAACAGGCATTGCAGGCGTCGGTTGGGATTTCAGAGAGTACTTATGCTTTAGGCGCGGGACTTTTCTTTATAAGTTATTCTCTTTTGGGGTTTCCCAGTAACCTGATTTTGCACAAGATTGGCGCCAAGCTGTGGATTTCATCCCTGATGGTGAGTTGGGGATTGGTGTCGATGGGAACCATGTTCGTGACAGGCAGCACATCGTTCTACCTGCTGCGGTTGCTGCTGGGCGTGACGGAGGCAGGCTTTTTCCCTGGAGCAATTCTCTATCTGACTTACTGGTTTCCCAACCGCGTGCGCGGGCAGATTCTTGGCCTGTTCTATCTGGGCGTACCTCTGGCACTGATTTTCGGCGGTCCGCTCTCGGGTTTTCTGCTGGAGATGCATCCACTGGGGAGTTTGCAGAACTGGCAGTGGATGTTTGTGGTGGAAGGGTTCATGGCAGTTGCGCTGGGGCTTGCGGCGTTCTGGTTTCTGGATAACAAGCCTGCCAACGCAAAGTGGATTCCCGCCAACGAGAGACAGGCGCTGGTGGAGGCTCTGGCGCAAGAGGAGAAGGAGCGCCGCGCGACCGGGCCTGCGCAGCTTCTGCCCATGCTGCGCGATCTGCGCGTGATGGAGTTTGTGCTTATCTACACGCTGATTCAGATGAGCGTGTATGGCGCAATTTTCTATTTGCCGGCCGAGATATCCGCGCTGATGCATAAGCCTGCCGGTCTTGAGGTGGGACTGGTTACGGCAATTCCCTGGCTGTGCGCGCTGTGCGCCGTTTACTGGCTTCCCAAAGCGGCCGATAAGTGGAACATACATCGGCCATTGGCATCGCTGATCCTGCTGGTTGCCGGATGCGCGAGCTTTGCATTTCCCACAGCGGGACCGCGGGTTGGCCTGATGGCGCTGTCGATTGCCGTTTCTGGATTTATCGCAGTGCAGCCACTGTTCTGGACGTTACCGACGGGATACCTTGCCGACAGCGCAAAGGCAGGCGGCATTGCATTGATCGGCGGGGGGAACCTGGGCGGGCTTCTTGCCCCCAATGTGAAAGTCTGGGCCGATGAGTACTTCCACTCGCAACGCGCAGGCCTGTATCTGCTGGCAGGGATTACGGTTTTGAATGCGGGCTTGATTGCGGTGACGAAGACTCGGCGGGCGGCGAAGGGCAAAAGCTAAAACGCTGTCGATCTGGGGCGATTGGTGGCGGGGACGCGGCCGGTGAGCGCGACGGCTGAATCTGAAATCAACCCACGGGTATAATCGATTCCATGGCGGCGAGCGCACAAGCGAATCATACGGAAGCCGAAGCGGCGGAGAATGCAGCGCAAAAACTGCGCGCGCTTGAGGCACGGCTGGAGCAATTGGGGAGCCTGATGGTGGCATACTCAGGCGGCGTGGACTCGGCATTTCTGGCGGGCACGGCGTATCGCGTGCTGGGCCAGAAGATGCTGGCGGTTCTGGCCGACTCACCAAGCCTTGCGCGGCGCGATATGGAGCAGGCCTGCGAATTCGCCCGCTCGCTGGGGATGGGGCTGCATGTGGTGGCAACCACGGAGTTGGACAAGCCAGAATATGCGCGCAACGATGCCAACCGCTGCTTCCACTGCAAGGATGAACTGTTTGCGGCCATGGAGACCCTGGGAGGCAAGCTGGGGTTTGCTTCCATCGCCTACGGCATGAACGCCGACGACACCAGGGATTACCGTCCCGGACAGCGCGCTGCCGAGCAGCACGCCGTGCTGGCTCCGCTGGCAGAGGTGGGGCTGACCAAGATGGAGGTTCGCGCGCTGTCAAAAGCCGCTGGCTACCCGCTGTGGGACCGTCCGGCAGCGCCGTGCCTGTCGTCGCGCGTGGAGTACGGGCGCACGGTCACGCGCGAGGTTCTGGAACAGGTAGAGAAGGGCGAAGAAAGCTTGCGGCAGTTGGGCTTCCGTGAGCTGCGGGTTCGGCATCACGGCGAGCTCGCCCGCGTGGAGATTGCACGCACCGAGCTGCCCCGCGCGCTCACGATGGAGATGCTGGATGCGATTACAGCGGCTCTGAAGCAGGCCGGCTTCCAATATGTGACGCTGGATTGCACGGGATTTCGATCAGGCTCATTGAATGCGATATTGCCCGTAGAAGTGCTGGCGCGACGCGGCGCATAGAGCTAAACCAGAGTCACTGTGTCCCATTCGATGCACACGAGGCCGCCCCTCCCTGAGGGTCGCGTCGACTTGGATGAAATCCTTGCGGTATATGCCAACTCTGGTTTTGCTTTAGCCGAGCAGTTTAAAATCACAACGCGATGCGAATTGGATATCTTGAATGTTTTTCAGGCATCAGCGGCGACATGCTGCTGGGAGCGATGGTGGATGCGGGCGTTCCGTTTGAGTCCCTGGCGGAGATTGCGGCTGCGCTGAACGTGGGTGCGCGGCTGGAGATGCGCAAGGTGAGCCGCGGCGGGCTGGCGGCTACAAAAGTGGATGTGCTGACGCCTGAACAGGCGGCGAGTGAACCGGCTCATTTGCATGAAGCCCATTCACATGAGGGGCACTCGCACCAGGCGCATACGCACGAGGCGCCGGCGACACCAGCGGCGCAGGAGCAGCCGGCGCACACACACGCGCCGCATCGTCATCTGTCAGCGATTCTGAAGATTATTCGCTCTGCACCTTTGTCTGAAGGCGTGAAGGAGCGTTCATGCCGCGCGTTTCAAGTGCTGGGAGAGGCTGAGGCCGCAATTCACTCGATTCCGATTGAGAAGGTGCACTTCCACGAGGTGGGGGCGGTAGACACTATTGTCGATATCGTCTGCTCGGCGGCGGGTGCGGAGTTGCTTGGCGTGGAGCGGTGGCTGGCATCGCCGCTGAACGTAGGAAGCGGGACGGTGAAGTGCCAGCACGGCACACTGCCGGTGCCGGCTCCGGCTACGCTGGCCCTGCTCGGCGATGCGCCGGTGTATGCGGCCGGACCGCCAATGGAGCGGGTGACGCCGACCGGAGCAGCCGTGCTGCGAATGCTGAATGTGTGCTACGAGACGCTGCCTCCCATGCGCGTGAAGGCTACCGGGTACGGAGCAGGGGGACGGGATACGCCGGGAGAGCCTAACCTGTTGAGGGTGCTGGTTGGCGAAGTTGCAGACAACGGCGCACAGTCTTCGGGTGCGGAGCCTATCGCCGTGATTGAGACGGTGATCGACGACTCGACTCCGCAGGTGATGGCGTTTGTAAGCGAACAGTTGCTGGAAACTGGAGCCTGGGATGTGTATAGGACTCCAGTTCAGATGAAAAAGGGGCGCACCGGAGTGCAGTTGACCGTGCTGTGCCACCCCGATCGAGTGGACGCGATGCAGGACCTGCTGTTCCGCGAAACCACGACTATCGGCTTGCATTGGCGGATCGAAAACAAGCGGTCGCTCACCCGGGAGTTCATTGAAGTAATGACAACCTGGGGCGATGTGAAGATCAAGGTGGCGCGCTTGCCTTCCGGCAAGATTACCAACGCTTCGCCCGAGTATGAGGACTGCCGCAAGCTGGCCACGCTGCATTCAGTTCCGCTCAAGCAGGTGATGCATGAGGCCATGCAGGCCTTTGCGGCGAACACGGAAGCTGTCTCCGAGACGGAAAAGGAAGGATTCTGATGGATCGCTTGCGCCTGGAAGCGCTACTGAAAGAAGTTCACGAAGGCCGCACCAGCATTGATGAAGCGCTTGACCGCCTTCGCGATCTGCCCTTCGAAGACCTTGGCTTTGCCAAGTTGGATCATCACCGCGCACTGCGCACCGGCATGCCGGAGGTGATTTTTGCCTCGGGCAAGACTACTGCGCAGGTGACCGCGATATTTGCACGCATGGCGAATGCCGGCGGTAACGTACTCGCGACGCGCGCCTCGAGAGAGATGTATGAGGCGGTCTTCGCTGTAGAGCCGCGAGCCGAATTCCATGAGGCCGCCCGCGCCATCACGCTGACCCAAAATTCCGCCATCGCTCCGGGAAAGGGAACTATCGCCGTAGTCTGCGCCGGGACCAGCGATCTGCCGGTGGCCGAAGAAGCCGCCGTGACCGCGCGACTGATGGGCAACGATGTGGAACTGATCGCCGATGTGGGCGTGGCGGGGATACATCGCCTGCTGGCGCAACGGACGTCACTGCAATCGGCGCGCGTGCTGATTGTCTGCGCGGGTATGGAGGGAGCGCTACCTACCGTGGTGGCAGGGCTTGTAAATGCGCCCGTTCTGGCGGTGCCGACCAGCGTGGGCTATGGCGCGTCGTTTGGAGGCGTTGCGGCGCTGCTGGGCATGTTGAACACTTGCTCGCCCAATGTTTCGGTGGTGAATATCGACAACGGGTTCGGCGCGGCGTGCATAGCTTCGCTCATCAATCACCTTTGATTTGTGTACTTTGGTTGTTGCGGTTTGAATAGACTACAACTCGGGCCTACCGACCTTTAGCATGAATCCGTGATGTGTATCACTGTCCCATACGGGTCCGGGAACGAATCATTCTCCATATATAGCTGGCGCTCGCGCACGCGGCGTGTGGAGGAGTTTGTGGCCCGTTCCAAGTTGCCGGTCTTACGCAGGATTTCGCAGATCTTCTTTCTGATCCTGTTTCTTGCGCTGCTGGTTTTCACGTCTCTGCGCCCCACACCGGGCGGCACCAGCGACATTCATCTACGTGCGCCTGTACGTCTGTTCTTCGAGTGGGATCCGCTGATCGCGGTGACAAATGCCATCGCCAGCCACGCGCTGTATCGCGGACTGCTGTGGAGCCTGATTATTCTGCTGCCGACGCTCTTTCTGGGGCGGTTCTTTTGCGGCTGGATTTGCCCGATGGGCACGCTGCAGCACTTTGTAGGCGACATGCCATCGGAGGCAAAGCGTGGCAAGCAGCGAATCGAGGCAAACCGATACAAACGCTGGCAGACGGTGAAATATGTGGTGCTGATCGCCGGGCTGGTGGCGGCGGCCTTTGGCTCGATGGCGATAGGCTGGCTGGACCCTTTCAGCCTTCTGGTTCGTTCCATCGGCCTTGCCATTCTTCCGGCGTTCAACTTTGCAGTGCGCGCGGTGCTGGCGCCGATGGAGCACAGCCATATTGCCGTCATCAAGGCGACTGGTGGGGTAATCCATGCAGTGCTGCAGGCGGTGGTGCTGGACTTCCGCGAGACGCACTTTGCGCAGGGGTTGTTTCTCGGTATCTTGTTTGTCGTGATTCTGGCAGCCAGTTTGCGCGTAACGCGGCTGTGGTGCCGCTCGATTTGCCCGCTTGGCGCATTGCTGGGCGCGGTCTCGCGGTGGAGCGTGCTGGGGCTGCACAAGGACGCCGATAGCTGCAACAAATGCAACAAGTGCCTGATGCACTGCCAGGGCGGCGACGATCCAATCGGGGGCGTGCCTTGGCGCAAGTCCGAGTGCCTGATGTGCATGAATTGCGTGGGCAGTTGTCCGCATAGCAGCCTGGAATTCCGGTTTTTCAGAAACGAGAAGGAAGTTGCCTCGCCCGATCTGGGCCGGCGCAGAACGCTCACCGGCATCGCTGCCGGGGCGGTTGCGGTTCCGCTGATGCGCGCCAACACGGGCATGGGCAAGAGCCGTCACGAATTGCTGCTGAGGCCGCCGGGCGCGCTGGACGAGCCGGATTTTCTTTCCCGCTGCATTCGCTGCGGCGAGTGCATGAAGGTGTGCCCGAATAACTCGCTGCATCCTACGCTGGACCAAGCCGGCCTGGAAGGACTGTGGACGCCTACGCTGGTGCCGCGCATCGGATACTGCGAGCCGAGCTGCGTGCTCTGTTCAGAGGTGTGCCCTACGGGGGCGATATGGCAGATTACGCCGAAGGAAAAGGGGTGGGTCGCAGGCTCGGCGCAGAGCCTGCCGGTTCGGCTTGGCACTGCGTTCTACGATCGTGGGCGCTGCCTCCCGTGGGCAATGGCCACAGAGTGCATCGTTTGCGAAGAATGGTGCCCGGTTTCACCTAAGGCAATTTATATTCAGGAAGCTCAGGTGATCGATTCTGCCGGCAATACCAGGACGTTGAAGCAGCCACGCGTCGATCCAAGCCGCTGCGTAGGTTGTGGCGCGTGCGAGTACGCATGCCCGCTGCAGGAGCATCCCGCGGTGTATGTGACCAGTATTGGGGAAAGCCGCTCACCGAGCAGCCAGATACTACTTAACCGGAAATAGAGGAGAAAGTTTGAAGATGTTGAGATCACAAAAATTGATTTTGGCAACCATGGCAGTCATGATTTTTGCCGCAATATCCAGCACAGGATGCAAGAAGAAACAGGTCGATGCTTTTCCGGCATCGGGAGCGATCTCGGGCTGGCAGAAATCAAGCGATACGCGCGTGTTTGCTGCCAAGGATCTGTGGCAGTATATTGACGGCGATGCCGAGCAATACATTGCGGCGGGGGTGGTGTCCACGTCAACCTCCGACTACAAGTACCAGGGGCAGTTAGAGGCGGTAGTGGACGTTTACACTATGGGTGATTCGTCGGGCTCGCGCAAGATTCTTGAGACAGGGCAGACCAAGGACGCCAAGAGCGTTCAACTTGGCGACGCAGGGCTGGCTCTGGCGCAGAGCGTCACCTTCCGCAAGGGCCCGTACCTGGTCCGCATTGTTGCTTATGAGTCCACACCGGATGCGCCGCAGGCTCTGCTGGCACTGGCGCACGGGGTGGAAGCGAAACTGTAGCGCACGAGGCCGATTGCCGGACTGCGTGAGCGAACACGAGGATTGCGATGCCGCATTGCCCGATGAAGTTCCAATATGTCCGGCGCAGGCTTGCGCAGACTGGGCTGCGGATTCTGGATATCGGTTGCGGCAATAATTCGCCGTCAACGACCAAGCGCTGGTTTCCGGGCTGCCACTACGCGGGCGCGGATGTTCAGCAGTACAACAACAGCGACGAAGACGTCGCGGCCATGGATGCGTTTTACCTGCTGGGTACAGACGGCTCAGGGTACTCGGCGATTCCCGAAGGCAGCTACGACTTGGTGATACTGAATCATGTTTTGGAGCACATGATGGAGCCGGCGCCAATTTTAGCTGCTGTTTGCACCAAGCTGAAGCCGGGAGGATACATCTGGATTGCGTTCCCCTCGCTGCGCAGCTTGTCGCTGCCTGCATCGGAGGATGAGACGCTGCAATTCTGCGACGATCCGACGCATGTTTACCTTCCGGACCTTCGCGAGGTTGCCAATGTTCTGCTGGCGAACGGGGTGAAGGTGCTGCACGCGGGCCGGTCGCGAGAAAGCTTTCTTACGACGCTCGGCGACGTGGTGAAGCTGACGAAGAGGCTGCTGAGAAAAATATTGACGGGCAGGTTTTCCGGCAGAGGACTCTGGTATCTGCTGGGATTTGAAGATCACGTATTGGGTCAACGCCGGCTCGGTTAAAAGCGGGCCCGGCTTTTTGAACAAGGACGAGGACAGAAATGACAAGCCGCAGAGATTTCCTGAAGGAAGCAGCGACGGGCGCCGTGCTGCTGGGTTCGCAGAGCAATCTGGGATTAGCTGGCGTGCTGAGTCAGCACCCGGATGCAGGCAAGTCACGGGTTGTAGTGGCCAGGGACGCGGGGCTACACGGCGCAGGGTCGCAGCCGGATGAGAAGCGTGTGCTGGCTCTGCTTGACCGGGCCATGGCCAGCTATACAGGGCTCGCCAAGCCGGTGGAGGCCTGGAAACACATTGTTCCGCAAGGCAAGGTGATTGGCATCAAGGTGAACGGCCTGGGCGGCAGAGGGATTTCGACTCACGCGGTGCTGGTGTTGGCTATCTGCGAGCGACTGCAGCAGGCCGGCGTTGCAGCGGGGAACATCGTGGTGTGGGACCGGAATGCCCGCGATCTGCAAGCCTGCGGCCTGACGATCAGCACCGATCCGGGCAAGGTCCGCTGCTACGGCTCCGACGTGGCTGGATTTGAGGAGCAGCAGGAAGCGTGGGGTTCGGCGCGCATCCGGCTCTCAAAGATTTTGACCCGCGATTGCGCCATGATTATCAACGTGCCGATTCTCAAGGACCATGACATGGCGGGTGTCACATTCTCGATGAAGAATATGTATGGTGTGGTCGATCGTCCAAACGCGCTGCACGGCAACAACTGCAACCCTGGAGTTGCCGATCTGAATTGCATCCCGGTGATTCGCGAGAAGGTGCGCTTTACGATTGGCGACGCCATGTCGTCGGTGTACCAGGGCGGACCGGTCTTCCATCCCGAGCATCTGTGGCATCCCAACGCGCTGATTGTGGGCGAGGATCGCGTGGCGGTGGATCACACAGCATGGCAGATGATTGAGAGCAAGCGCAAAGAAGCAGGCCTGCCCACGCTAGAGGCCGCGGGACGCGCCCCGCACTACATTGCAACCGCAGCCGATGCCGCTCACAAATTGGGCGTCAACGATCCTCAACGCATCAAACTGATGGAAGTTTGACCGGGAGAATGATGATGGCCGGGGAAACCGAACCGACGACTGCCGGGAACAGTGCGCCGCCCGCACCTGAAATGACGCGGCGCGATGCGATGCTGCAACTGCTGCGCCTGGGTGGCGTGGCCGCAGGCGCGGCAGGCATTGGCGTCTGGCTGAGCGAGCACAGCTTCCGCCCGGTTCCGGCTAAGGCAGAACAGGCTCGCCGCGATCATCGCACTGCCGCTAACTCTCTTTTTCCGCACATGTCTGTGGTGCAGGGCGGCGAGCCACGCGCACTGGTGCAGCGGGCGCTTGAAGATCTTGGCGGCATTCGGCGCTTTGTCGGCCGCCAGGACGTGGTGGTGCTGAAGCCGAATATCGCCTGGGACCGCACGCCGGAGCAAGCTGCCAATACCAATCCCGAGGTGGTGGCCGAGGTGGTGCGGCAATGCTGGCAGGCAGGGGCGAAGCGAGTAATTGTGACTGACGTAAGCTGCAATGAGCCGCGGCGCTGCTTCCAACGTTCTGGAATTCAGGCTGCGGCGCGTGCTGAAGGCGCTGAAGTGATTCTCCCCAATCCAGATCTCTTCCGCGAAGTGGACATGGGCGGCGTGGTGCTGAAAACCTGGCCTGTCTTTACGCCGTTTCTTGAAGCGGACAAGATTTTCAACCTGCCGATTGCCAAGCATCACGGCCTGGTGGGCGTGACGCTGGGGATGAAGAACTGGTACGGCATTCTGGGCGGAGAGCGCAACCGGCTGCACCAGGAGATTCACCAGAGCCTGGTGGATCTGGCGAACTTCATGTTGCCTACGGTGACCTTGTTGGACTGCTACCGGGTGCTGCTGCGCAATGGCCCGACGGGCGGTAACCTGGAAGACGTGGCAGTGAAGAAGACGATGGTCGCGGGAATCGACCCGGTGGCGATCGACGCCTATGTCGCGAAGGCTTATTGGGATCTTGACCCCGCGCATCTTCCTTATCTTCAGATGGCTGCCGCACGCGGACTGGGAACGGTGGACTTCGCCTCGCTGGCAGTTAAGACGAGCCTGTTGGGATAGAGATATCCGAGAACTCAGCCGCCGTATGGCATCGGAGGAACCTTCCCGAGCAGCCGTGAGTAGACGGTCAGGACGCCACGGTGATGGGCGGTGTGTTCGACCATGGACCACACGATTTCACTGACCGGCAGACCGCCCATGACTGGACCTGGCGGAAGTGGTTGAGCGAGATCCTCTGGGCTGCGCGAGCGCAAGAACTCGATCGCATTCGCAAAGGATGCGTCCAATATCTGGCGAGCTACTGCGAGAGAGGTAACGCCAGCGGTTGTCCTGGCGTGTGTCTCAAAGTCGAGATCAAAGCCCTCAGGTCGCGAGGCGCCTTCGATGAACCAGTCAAGGGTTTGGGCCGTGTGCGCTATCTGCTGCGCGACGGTCATCACTTCTTCCCGCGGACGGAATTCAGAATCAGCCTCTTCAAGGATTCTGGTGGAGCGCTCAAAGAATTCCTTGCTCGCGAGCAACTGTTTGGCAAAGTCATAGGATTGCTGTGCTGGATTCATGCGCCAAACTATATCAGAATCTTGGCGATAAGTGGACGATTGGTCTCCTATCGTTGCGCCGTCTAGATGGCGCAACGATGGGAAGCCGACACTGCAAAAGTAGATCCCGGCGGATGGACTGGCTTTCAGGGCCTGTCATAGAAGCGGAAGAAGAGCGAGGGCTTGGAGACGGGCTCGGCGCGCGCAACGACTTCAGCTACCTGACCATCGCTGAGGGGCGTGAACTCCCGCGCCAAATGGACATTCTCTTCAAGCTGCGCGATTGAATCGCAACCGATGATGATGGTGCTGACGGGACGCGAAAGGGTGTAGTACATGGCTTCGCGCATGGTAAGGGTGCCGGGGGTGGGTGCGGGCACCATGCCTTCCCACATCTTTTTCTGCACTTCGAGGGGCTGCGGGGTCCAATTGGAGAGGAGGCGGCCGCGGCCGGGAATCTTCATGCCGATGATGCCCATCTGCTTTTCGACGGCGAGGGGCAGCAGTTGCTCGTTGAAGCTGAAGTGGTGCGGGTCGGCTGCACTCATGGCCATGAGCACGGTGTCAAAGGGATAGCGGCGGATGCCTTCCATGAGGGCGTCGGGCCGGTAGTGGCCGGTGAGGCCGAGATGGCGGACGACCTTCTGCTCCTTCATCTCGATCAGCGCTTCCATAGCGCCGCCTTTGGCGAAGACCTGATCTACATCGAAGATGGTGCCGATGTCGTGCAACTGCCAGAGGTCGACATGGTCGGTCTGGAGCAACTGGAGCGACTTCTCGATCATGCGCATGGAGTCGTCGCGGGTGCGTTCCTTGGTTTTGGTGGCAAGGAAGGCCTGATTGCGACGGCGTGCCATCACTTTGCCGACATACTGCTCGCTCCAACGCGCGGGGCCACCGTAAATAGACGACGTATCGATGTAGTTGACGCCAAGATCGAGGGCGCGCTCGATAATAGGCACGGCAACTGCTTCGTTATTGGGCATTTCGAGAGCTGCCTGTCCACCGAGCGAGAAGATGCCCACTTTGTAGCCGGTTTTGCCCAGGTTGCGCGTGGGCATGGCCGTTGGGGTCAAGGGATTCGAGGGCAGAGCCGGCAGCACCTTGGGCACCGAAGCCATGGCGGACGGAGCGAGCAGTGCGGCGGTGACTGCGCCACTTGCTTTAAGGAAATCGCGACGCCCCTGGTTGCCGAGGGTGGAATGGTTATCGCTCATTTGAACCTCCTGGTGGAGCTGCAGCTTTTGGTTTCCATCATAGACTGCCACGTGACGGCTGGAAAGCAGTGGAAATAGACACGCAAAGTGACGAAATCACAGATTCACAGGGCGGGAGGGGGGGTGGGTAGGGAGGGGTGGGAGGAGGGGGGTGGGGTGGGGAGGTATCTCTCGATAGGCGGCTGGATGGCGTTGATCTCTGCGGCCTCTTCTGACTTCATACTTCAATTGTGCGCCAAGAGCGGGTAATTATATGCAAACGAAATGAACGAAGGGGCCTCGCCGAGTTGAGTTCTTCGACTGCTTGTAAGGTCGTGCCCTGTCAGTGCATTCCCTCGACAAGAGTATGCTTTCGCAGCCGCAGAAGCCTGGTTCAGTTCCTTGGGGAAGCGGCCGGCACTAGGGTAACAAGGTTGAAATAGGAATAGTAACCTCAGATATGTGACGTAGGTCACGTATTAGTAATCGAGAAATCGGGATACTACGTGTAATTAGAAGTAGTGACTGCTAGATAGAGAGCACAAAAAGTCACCTCCCTTTAGTACTAGATTTCATTCGTCCCAACTTTCGCCTTGGATCTTTGAATCTGGAAATGTGTTCGTGTCCATCGGGCCCGGGCTGTTCCTTTGTCATCAATCATCATTTTCGATTTCATTCGAGGTGTATATGAAGGTAACCCGTCGAGAATTTCTAAATTACTGTACCGGGTCTGCCGCCGCTCTGGGGCTGGCCGGAACACTGCTTCCGCTGCAAAGGGCATTGGCAGCCTCCAGCGGCCCACCTATTATCTGGATCAAAGGCGCATCCTGCACAGGATGCACGGTTTCACTCGCCAACCGCATTTCGAGCAGCGCTCCGGTGGATTTGGCGGATCTGCTGATTCATACGATCGACCTTGTATACCACCCAACGCTGATGGGCGGAGCCGGCGACGCAGCCGTGCAATCGCTTCTGAATGCGGCGGCAGGCAAATTTATTCTGGCGGTCGAGGGCGGCATTCCCACGATCTACAACGGCAAGACTTGCACAATTTATACGCAGAACGGTGTGGACATAACGGCGCTTGCCGCAGTGCAAGTGCTGGCGCCCAAAGCCGCCGCGGTTCTCTCCATCGGAACGTGCGCGTCGTACGGCGGAATGTCGGCAGCGAGTCCCAATCCCACGCAGATCAAGAGTCTAAGCGCCGCGACCGGCGTGCCGACCATCAACATCCCTGGCTGCCCGCCGCATCCTGACTGGATTGTCTGGACGATTGCGCAACTTCTTTCTGGCGTGACACCGGCGCTCGACAGTTCGGGACGTCCAACAGCACTTTTCGGCCAGACCGTGCATAGCCAGTGTTCGCGTAAAAGCGCGGCATGGGCCACGTCTTTGGCTTCGACCGCCCTCTGCAACGGCAATATCGGCTGCAAGGGACGCAACACCCACGCGGATTGCCCAACAAGGCTGTGGAACAACGAAATGAACTGGTGTGTCGGAACCGTTTCGAGCAACGGCAATGGCGCCGACTCGCTTTGCCAGGGCTGCACCGAAAGCGGCTTCCCTGACAAGTTCTCGCCTTTGTTCAGCACTGCCGGCGCGCCGCCTCATTCGTCGAAAAGCATCAAGCCTAGCTGCAGCACGTGCCACACGAGCGGCAGACCCGGTTGATCGGACCAGCAAATCGGCAAGCCCAGCGACCCAGGAGAACCAGCTAGCTCTCTTGATCCCGGCCCGATTGTTCACCTTGAGAAGCATGGAGATTAAGAAATGGCACAAATTACAATCGTTGATCCCGTGACCCGCATTGAAGGACACATGAAAGTGCAGGTCACGATAGATACAGTCGGCGGAAAGCAACAGGTTACCGACGCACAGTGCACCGGAACCCAGTTCCGCGGCTTTGAAAAAATCCTCGTAGGACGCGACACGAAAGACGCTCCCTACATAACCCAGCGCATTTGCGGCGTGTGTCCGGTTTCGCACGGCACGGCGGCATCGTTGGCTATTGAGCACGCAGCGGGTGTGACCGTTCCGACCAACGCCCGCATTCTGCGCAACCTGACTCTGGGCGCGAACTTTATTCAGTCACACATTTTGCACTTCTACCTTCTGGCGGCTCTGGACTACATTACTCCGCCAGCTTCAGCGCCGTGGACCCCGGTATGGAACGTCGACCTGATGCGCAGCGCGACCCTGCAGCAGATCGGCACCAACTTTACGACGGCTGTGACCATGCGGCGTGAAGCGCACGAGATGGCAGCTATCTTCGCAGGCAGAATGCCGGGGCTCTCAGCCATTCAGGCGGGCGGCTTTACGACCAAGCCGACGAGCACCATGATCAGCACCTTCAGCGGGTACCTGAATACGCTGATCAATTTCATCAACAACAAATATGTTCCGGACGTGCAGGTGCTTGCCAACGCCTACTCGGACTATCGCCAGATCGGCAAGGGGCCCGGCAACCTGATCGCTTTCGGCGTGTTCGATCTAAGCAATGGCTCCAACCCGAGCCGCCTGCTGAAGCGCGGCGTGGTGTACAGCACCAACCCCACTTCGGTGCAGACACTATCGACCGCGAAGATCACCGAGAGCGTGACTAATTCCTGGTACGACGACACCACCAACAACCTCAATCCGGCCAGTGGGACGACAGTCACCGTCGATCCGGCGACCAAGGCCAACGCGTACTCGTGGCTCAAGGCGCCGCGTTACAGCAACAAAGCGTGCGAGGCCGGTCCATTGGCGCGCATGTGGGTGAACGGCGACTACCGCAAGGGCATCTCGGTAATGGACCGGCACATGGCACGCGCACTGGAGACGCAAAAGGTCGCCAATGCGATGATCGGCTGGCTCAACCAACTCACGGTGGGCGGGTCAGAGTACAGCACCTGCATTGCTCCATTCAACGCGTCCGGCGAGGGATTAACCGAAGCACCTCGCGGCGCCCTGGGCCACTGGATGAGCACCTCGCCGAGCACCACGGTTGCACCTAACGGCGTGGCCTCAATCAAGAACTACCAGGTCATTACACCGACGTGCTGGAACGCCTCACCGAAAGACACGGCAGGGGTTCGCGGACCGATGGAACAGGCACTGATCGGCACACCAGTCTCAGTTGCATCTCAACCCATCGAGGTGCTGCGCGTGGTTCACTCCTTCGATCCCTGCATGTCGTGCGCTGTGCACGTAATGCGGCCCGATGGAAAACCGGTAACGATCATCAAGGGAGAGCCCGAATTTTGACACGCAATACGTTAATTCTCGGCATGGGCAATCTACTGCTCTGCGACGAGGGTGTGGGCGTGCACGTGGCCCGCGCCCTCTCGCAGCGCGAACTTCCGCCTGGTGTGTGGGTGGTGGAGGCGGGTACAGCCTTTCTGGATGTGCTGCCCGATATCGAGAGGGCGGATCGCATTCTGCTGATCGACGCAATGGAGGCGGGCGGGACCGCGGGCAGTGTGTACCGCGTACCCTTTGACCAATGCAAACACCCTGAGATGCTGGCTTCGCTGCACGGCTTCGATCTGTCGCGCGTGCTGTATATGGCCGGGAGCAATCGCAAGCCGGAGGTTACGGTGTTCGGGATTGAGCCGGCGCAGATCGAGTGGGGGACGGAACTGTCTGCCACGGTGCAGCGGGTGTTGCCTGCGGTGGAAGAAGCGATTCTTAGTGAGGTTTCGGGCTGATGACCGGATGGCCCAATTATCAGGTCTGAAGTGCAAACAAAACGGGCCACTCAGGAAAGAATCTGAGCGGCCCGTTTTGTTTCGAGTGAACCAAGGCTGGGGGAGCTATTAGTCGCCAGCGACGGGCTCGCGGGTTTCTACGGGCTTGGCGGGGGCGATGGAGTCGAGGGTTACGAGGCCTTCTACGGGCTTTTCGCCAAGGACATGCTCGCGGTAGAGTTTGGCCATCTTGGCGTTTTCGGCTTCGTCCTTCATCTTGATCTCGCGGGCGCGGAGCTTTTCTTCGCGGGAGTTTTTGGCGATGCCGAGGTTGTCGAGGGTGTGGTTGGCTTCGGAGTTGACGTGCTCCATGTTGAGGACGAGGTCGTGGCCGACGTGGGTCATGCCGACCTTTTTGCCGCCGGCAAAGATCTCGTGGCGGCCATGCTCCTCATACCACTTGGTGAGGGTGGCGGTCATGTGCATCTTCTCAATGATGTTGCGCCAGCCGACGCCGGTGTTGTAAGCGCAGAAGCTGATTTCGCCTTCCTGGGTAGCGTAGGGGATGATGCACTGCTCGGTGCGGCGGAAGTCGTAGTTGAACAGGTCCTGGAACCACATGCCGGCGATGAAGAGGAAGTTCCAGCGGTCGGCGCGGCGCTTCTTGATGTCATCGAGGGTACGG
>Ga0114951_10000497_pt1 | contig 54416 bp, 41 predicted proteins | sample AM7aDNAmetaG_FD_88677 | JGI IMG/M metagenome (GOLD analysis project Ga0114951, IMG submission 88677) | Freshwater microbial communities from Finland to study Microbial Dark Matter (Phase II) - AM7a DNA metaG | ecosystem: Environmental > Aquatic > Freshwater > Lake | place: Finland: Lake Alinen...
CCAGCGCGTCGCCCGTCTTGCGCGCATTGATTGTGCCGTCCGCGTAGCGTTTTAGCAGGGCGTTCTTCTCGTCATGCGCTAGCACTTCCCAATCGCCGGCAAGTTTCGCCTTGCCCGGCGGCACGAGCCGTCCCGTGGCGAACTCGTCGGTCACCAGCGGCGGCGGCAAGGTCGGCGATGGCGACGGCTTGACGTTTACCTGCGTCTTGAGATACGCCACGATGGTGTCGGTGTAGATTGTGTGGCCCATCTCGTTTGGATGCACCGAGTCGCTGATGAACACCTGGCCGGGGGCTTTCCAGTTTAGCTTTGGATTTTTCAGTTGCGCTTCTGTCGGCTTGGGCAGGTCGGATCGGTTGAGCGCGGCGACCAGCGGCGGTTGCAAGTCAATGTCGGGAATGTTGTAGTATTTCGCCACCGCCGGATGGCTGACGCGCTTGCAGTTGAGGTCGCGGCTCGTGGTGTAGACAAACACGATTTCCGGCTTGGTCGGCGACGACCAGAGCTGGCGCACGATGCCTTCCATCGTCGCCTTGCGGAAATCGTTGGTCGGGCTGCCGTCGTTGATGTTGAACTCGATGAACACCAGGTCCGGCCGCTGCGCGATCACCTCCGCGCCGCAGCGGAACGCGCCGAGGTCGCTGCCGGTGCCGCCGATGGCCGCGTTGATCTCGCGCGCATTCGCCTTCGGAAACGTCTCCTTGAACCACTTGAACGTCTTCACCCGCCAGCCGTTCGCGGCGGTGATGCTGCCGCCGAAGTAGGCGATGCCCACATCCCCACCGGCCTTGAGTTTTTGGAACACGCGCCCCACCGTGCGGCGCGGCGGCGCCGTGCATCCGGCGTCGGGAATGATCGGGTTCGGCATCTCGGCGGCGATGACCGCGGCGGCGAGCAGCATCGGTGCGGCAATGGACATGAAGCGGCGCATGAGTGTTCTCCTTTGCTTGAGCATCGCTGTGCGGTATAAACGCTGACCGGCGGCATGTCAACGCCAAGGGTGTTTACAACATTTGGCGAGCCAGGAGATACGAATCTTGAGGCGTGATGGGCCGCGGGCTGGTTGAGTTAAGACATATTGGCGCTCTCAACACGAGGAGGTTTGCGTGTCAGAACCGACGATCACACATCTGGAACGCCGAAAGATCGAGGCAGGAGTTTTGATTCCCATGGTGCAGGCGTTTCAGCGCGCCATGGGGAAGGAGCGGGCGAACGAAATCGCCCGCGAGGTCATCCTCGAACTTGCGCGAAAGGACGGCGAGCGATGGGCGCAGCGATTTGGGACAGACCTGGCAGCGATGGAACAGGTCACCGGCGTCTGGGCGGGCGGTGGCAGTCTTGTCCTTGAGCCGGTCGGCAAGTCTGCGGAGAAGCTTGATTTCAATGTTGTGCGCTGCCAATACGCCGAATTCTACAAAGAGCTCGGCCTCCCCGATCTCGGTTATTTGTTCCATTGCAACCGGGATTTTGGAATGGTGGAGGGATTCAATCCCGGTCTCACGCTGAAGCGCACGCAGACCATCATGCAAGGCGCCAGTCACTGTGATTTTCATTTTGAGCGCAAAGGCTGAGAGCCGGCAAATCGCCTCGGGCAACAGCCTGCCGCGCCGGACTGTTGACCGGTTGATGGCATCGAGCATCCGCGGCTGGTCGCATCTGAGGTTTGCTTGAAAAAGTAATTGCGATATAAACGCGGCCAACGATATGTCAACGCTGTCTCAACGATACAAAAACGGAATTCACCGCAGAGGCGCAGAGATCGCAGAGAACTCCCTCCGCGTCCTCTGCGCCTCTGCGGTGAGCATCGTCGTCATCTCCGCATTTGCCGCCGCGGAGGATTTGCCGCCGCTGCTCGGCCCTCAGGAGCGACTCGGCCTCGACGTGGCGTTGCGCGCGAACATGATGGGCCGCGCCGATCTCAGTTTCCGCAAGGACAACGCGGAGACGGAATTCCGCCTCGAAAAAGTCCGCCGGTTCCTTCACGAACCACTGGCGTTGCCGGTTCATGCCGACGAAGTGGCCCGCGAACTGCGCGGTGTGGATTCGCTGGCGAAGCTGGCGAACTTTTTGGCGCGCGAGCAGGAAATTGACGTTCCGAAAATCCAAAATCCAAAATCCAAAATCCAAAATGATTTCGATCCTATCGAGCACATCCTCGCCGCTTGCGAGCGCGCGAACGTGCTCATCACGAAAGCCTTCGCCGCCGTGCCGATGGAGGAGCGGCAGCGCGCCACGGCGCTCTACGCCGTCGAGGAACTTCACCAGTCACCCGAACTGCTGAAGCAAGTCGGCGTCGACAAACTCGACTACGAGGCCGCGCACATGGCGATGCTCGCGCCGCACCGGAAGATTGATTACGCGGCGCTGGCGGAGGCGTATCAGATGCTCTGCGCGGCGATTGACGAGGCGCTGCCGATTTTGAAAGCACATCCGCCCGCGCCGATGACGCGCGACACGCCGCTGGGCAAGGTGATCGTCGGCACGACCGGCAACGACGTGTATCGCGAGGACGCGCTGCTGATCATTGATCCGGGCGGCGACGACGTTTACCTCAACTCCGCCGGCGGCGCGGACGGACTCGCGGGCCGGCCGATTTCCATTGTCATTGATCTCGGCGGCAACGACCGCTACGAAGGTCGGCGAAATTTTTCGCAGGGCTGCGGGTTTTGGGGCATCGGCATCCTGGTGGACTGCGGCGGAGACGATACCTACATCGCGCAGAACTGCTCGCAGGGCGCGGCGCTGTTCGGCTGTGGCCTGCTCGCGGACTTCGGCGGCCACGACCGCTACGAAGCCGACACGATGGCGCAGGGCGCGGCGACGTTCGGTTTGGCGGCGCTGTGGGACCGGGCGGGCGACGACGACTATCGTGCGGCGCAATTCGCGCAGGCGGTCGCGGGCGTCGGCGGCTGCGGCGTGTTGCTCGAAGGCGAGGGCAACGACACCTATTACGTCGGCGGCAAATACGGCGACAACGAGCGCTACAGTGCGCATTTCACCTCGTGCGGGCAGGGGTTCGCCATCGGCGACCGGCCGTTCGCGGCGGGCGGTGTGGCGATCCTCTGCGATCTCGCCGGCAACGACAGTTATTACGCCGACATCTTTGGCCAGGGCGTCAGCTATTGGTATTCGCTCGGCATGTTGCTCGACCTCGGCGGCAACGACACCTACCGCGTTTACCACTACGGTCAGGGATCGGGCATCCACCTCAGTCCCGCCATTCTCGCCGATTGGTCCGGTGACGACAGCTACACCGCGCATGGCTTGTGTCAGGGCAGCGGGCACGATTACGGCGTCGGCATCCTGATAGACAAAGCCGGCAACGATCACTACACCGCCGACGAAATCGCGCAGGGCAGCGCCGTCTATAACGGCACCGGCATTTTTGTGGATTCCGGCGGCGACGATCTCTACGCCGGCCGCGACGCGAAACAATGCCAGGCCGCCGGCCAGGACGGCGTCCGCCGCGAATACGGCGCGGTCGGGTTGTTCTGCGACCTCGGCGGCCACGACGCCTACGTCGGTGGCGGGCGTGACAATTTCATCTGGCTGAAGCCTCTCTACGGCGCCGGCGTGGACACGGAGATTACGAACACGGTGTGGTCCGCCAATCTCCAATATCAAATCACGAATTTGAAATTGGATATGCCGGAGGCTTTGGAGCCTCGTTACGGCCCGACGCCGTGGCGCGAGCCGCGCGACGACGCCGAGCGCGAACTGGCCGCGCTCTACGAGAAGACGGTCAGCTACGGCGACAGCGGCGAGAAGCTGGCGCAGAAACAAAAAGCCGTGGCAGAAATCGGCAAGCGCGGCGTCGCGGCACTGCCGTTCCTGATCCGCCAACTCGACCGGCGCGAGCCGATGGCGCGCCAGCGCATCGAGGATTGGGTGGATCTGTGGGGCCAGGCGTGCATCCCGGCGCTACTGGACGGGCTGGCGACGGACAACCTCGACGTTCGCCGCTCCTGTCTTTTCTTCATGCGCCTGTGGCCCGACCCGCGCGTGCCGCCGGCGGTGATGAAGTTCCTTGACGTCGAACGGCTGCAAGCGACGTGTCTGCACACGCTCGGCAAGCAAAAAGCGACAGCCGCACTCGGAGACGCACTGAAGCTGCTGGACTCGCCGAAAGAACTGGTGCGGATGCGCGCCGCGCAGGCGCTGGGTCGCATCGGGTCGGCGGAGGCGGTGCAGAAGCTCATCGGCGCACTCGACGACCCGCTGTGGACCGTGCGCCGTCAGGCAGAAGACGCACTGGTCGCCATCGGCCAGCCGAGTGTGCAGCCGTTGCTGGATTTCATCAGCGCCGCAATCCAAAGCCGAGTTCGCGAGACGAACGAAGCTAATCCAAAATCCAAAATCCAGAATCTCTCGACGCTTCACGCCATCGAAGCCCTCGGCAGGTTGCATGCCCGGTTGCCGGCGGGATTGCTGACGAGCGACGATTGGGCGGTGCGCGGGTTTGCGGCGGCGACGCTGACCGACATCGGCCGGTTGCGAGCGCTGCAAAAAACGGAGAAGAATCCGTTTGTGTTGTCGCGGATTGATGAAATGTTGAAAGCAATGGAAAGTGAGGCCCATGAAGATCGTTTACGTCGTTGACGTTCACGAAGATTACGCTGCGGTCGCGCGAGCGGTGAACGCCGCCGGCACGCCGGACTTGCTGATCGTTGGCGGCGACATCACGACGGCGGGAACGGCGGACGAAGCGGCGCTGGCCGTCGAAGCCTGGCTTCCGCTGGCGTCCCGGCTGTTGGCGGTGGCGGGCAACATGGATTCGCCGGCGACGGACGCGCGGCTGGCGTCGCTTGGCGTGTCGCTGGACGGACACGGAGTCACGCTTGGCGATGTCGGCGTGTTTGGCGTTTCTGCCGGGCCGAAGTCGCCGTTGCATACGCCTTACGAAATCACCGAGGAACAAATTGAGGTGCGCATCGAGGCGGGATTCGCCGAAGTAAAAAACTGCCGCGTGAAAATCTTCTGTCCGCACGCGCCGCCGAGGGACACGGCGTGCGACCGCATTCACAGCGGTTTGCATGTCGGCAGCACGGCGGTGCGGGCGTTCATCGAGCGCGCGCAGCCGGACCTTGTGTTGTGCGGCCACATTCACGAATCGCGCGGCGAGGACCGCATCGGCGGGACGCGCGTGGTGAATCCGGGACCGGTCAGCGCCGGGCACTATGCAGTCGTGGAAATCGGCGAGGCGCTGACAGTGAGATTGGCCTGATGGATGAAGCCGGCGAATTCAACGACGGTGCAACGACGGCATCTTCAGGGATGGACGATGGTAAATAAGAGTGAACTATGCCCCTCTTAATCACATTGGCGGCGCTCGCTTTGGGTTTATGGTTGCCTCAGGCGGCGGTTGCGGAGGAGACGGCGTTTGTGCCGTTCATCTATGCGGCGGAAGGCGCGGCGAAGATTCTTGTCTATGATCGTGGCGGCAAGGTGTCGTGGGAATATCCGGCGCCGATGGCGCGCGACGTCTGGCGGTTGCCAAACGGCAACACCCTTTTTTGTTACAACCAGGATTACAAGGCCAGGCAGCACGACAACGCCAGCGGCGTAATGGAGGTCACACCGGACAAGCAGGTGGCGTTCGAGTTCAAAACAACGGGTCAGGTGTTCTCCTGCCAGCGGTTGGCCAACGGCGACACGCTGGTTGGCGCGGCGAGCCAGGGGAAACTGATCGTGGTGGACAAGGCGGGCGTCGTGGTGAAGGAGATCAAGGTCCGCAACGCGCCGGGGCACAGTTGCATGAGATACGCCCGCGCGCTGGCCAACGGAAATTTTCTGGTGGCCGAGGAGTCCGCCCGCACGGTGCGGGAATACGACGGCAAGGGCGCCTTGGTGCGCGAGATGGTGATGGACTATCCGCCGTTCGCGGCGGTGCGGCTCGCCAACGGCAACACCGTTATCAGCGGGCGGACCGCCGTGACCGAGGTGGACGCGGCGGGCAAGACGGTCTGGCGGTTGGACGCCGGCGAGGTGCCGCAGCTTGGCGTGCGATGGTTTGCCGGCGTGCAGGTGCTGCCCAACGGCAACCTGTTCGTGTGCAACGCCGGCGGCAAAGTGCCGTTCTTCGAGGTCAGCCGCGACAAACGCATCGTGTGGCAGTGCGACGGCAACGCCGCCTTCCCGCTCGGCCATGGCGTCCAGCGGTTGGATGTTGGCGACCTCGCGCACGCGAATCGCTGAGGCGGGACGATGACGTTGCTGGCAGGGCGCGCCCTGCCTTGCCCCAGGAATGGAATCAGCTTTCGGTGCCAACCGCCTGGATCAAAGCCTTGATGTAGCCATAGGCGAAGGCAAACGCCTGCAAGCTCGCGGGATCATCCGCGTGACCGGGCACGTGGTCAGGCATGATCATGCCATCGTAGCCGATCTCCCGATAAACCCGCATGGCGCGAACCATGTCCACGTCGCCTTCGTCCACATACACTTCCTGAAAATTGTCCCGCCGGCCCCGGATGTTCCGGAAATGCACATTGAAAATCTTGCCCCGGTTTCCGAAGTAACGAATGACGTCATAGATTTCCCGCCCCGGATCGGCGAGCAATTCCGCAACGGTTCCCTGGCAGAAATTCAGTCCATGGCAGGGACTCTCCTGGATGGAAACGAACCGCTTCAGCCCTTCCACCGTGCCCAACACGCGCGCCACGCCTCGAAAGCCTTCCGGCGGCACACCCGGATCGTGCGGATGGCAGGCCATTCGGACTTTGCATTCTTCCGCCACCGGGACCACGCGCTTGAGGAAATAAGTGATGCGTTCCCACATTTCGTCCGCTCCCACGACGCCGGCCACCGTCAGGGGCGGTTCCTGCTTCGCGTCCGCCAGAACCCACGTTGAATAGCGGGAACCGCCGCGGCCCGGAGTGGTTCCCGTGCGCAGCACGCCGAGCAGCGTCAGGTTGTATTTCACGGCATGAATCCCGGCTCGCGCCGTCATGCGGATCATTTCACAGAGGCCGTCAATCTCCCGGTCCCGATCAACGCTCTTGCCCAACATGATGTTGGGATTCTCGGCGTGGGATATGACGGAACTGCCCATCGGCAGGGCGAGCATGGCCAGTTGCAGGCCGTGCGCTTCGACCGACTCGCGCAAGCGGAGCAGGTCGTCCATCTGCCAGCCGCCGCCCTTGGTGCGCGGCACGGTGGCACAAATGTGGCTGACGCCGTGACGCTTGAAATACTGAAGCATGACATCGTTGACCGGCCCTTGCTGGGTGCCAACCTTCATCAGCGCCGGCTTGGAGGCAGATGCATTGGGAGCAGCCATCGCGGTGGCTCCCAAGCCCTTCATTCCCGCCACCACTGTTCCCACTCCTGCCGCCCCTGCCATGGAAAGGAAGTCTCTTCGTTTCATCGGGTTGTAATTTCTTCGAGGTTGACGCATTACAGACGTGCCGCAATCAGTTCACAGGCTGGCAGCCTAACGAATGCTCACAGGCAAATCGAGCAGGTTTCGGCCAGTTTCATACCCTGCGCAGAGGATGGACAAGGCACCCGCAATCAGGCAATATCAACCGCAGTTACGGACCAACTTCCCACGTGGTTCGAAAACAAATGAGTCCGATCAAAAGGAATCGCCATGAAACCGACCACTCCGAAATCCAAGTCCCAGTCATCGTCCAGTTCCCCCAAAACAATTTTCGAGAAATTCCCCATGAATCGGCGGGATTTTCTGGCAAGAAGTCTGGGAACGGCGGTGGTCGGCGCGGCGGCTGAAGGCGTGCTCATTGCGGCCGAGCCGGCCAGGGAATCCGCGCGGACGGGCGCAGTGGAAAAAATCGCCCTCCACCCACGGGACATCAAACTCTGCGTGAAACCGGTGATGACGAGTCTCATTCATTCCGCCGAATGGCAGGGACCGTGCCGCCCGACTTCGGTGAAGCCGGAAGTCGAGAGGGCCAATGCCGAGAAAGCCTTTGCGGATTGGTCGAATCAGCTCAAAACGAAAGGCCTGGGACGGGCGGAGGACGTGCGGTTGCTGGAGCCGGTTCAGGTGACGTACAGCGAAAGCTGGGTGCTGAAACCCGACCAGATCGCCAAACTCGCCCCCGACAGTCGCGAAACGGATGTCTATTTTCTCATGCCGCACGGCAATGCCCGCGCGTCGTATGAAATCGGCAACATGTTCGCCCGGCCGATCCTGTTCGATCGCAACAGTTGCCGGACCGCCAGCATCACCGGTTACACGCTGGCCAAAGGAAACGAGTCTTTTGTGCCGGGGGAGGACATGGATGTCACCAAGCTGCTTTCGCTGTTGCGGGCCAGAAAGGTGTTTCGCCAGACCAAAGTCCTCTATCCGACGAATGGCGTGCCGTCGTTCTCGCCGGACACCGTTTGGGATTTTGAGGATCTCCGGAAGCGCCTCGGCGTCACCGTGAAGACCATTCCCTATAAGGAGATGACCACTGAAATGAACCGGCTCCTCAGCGATCGAAACGAACAAGCCATGCGGGACGCCGCCGAGTTGGTTCGCAAGGCGGACAAGACGTATCTCGAGGAGCCTTTGGTGGTCCGCAGCATGTTGTATGACCAGTGCATCCGCAACCTCATGGCCCGTCACGGCTGCAATGCGTTTACCATCGACTGCTTCGAGTTTTGTCCCAGCAGGCTGCCGCAGCAATGGCTGGTGGTGCCTTGCCTGCAGCATGCCTTGTTCGGCAACGAGGGCATCGCCTCGGCGTGTGAGGCGGATTTCGGAATCCTCCTGGCCGTGCGGCTGTTGATGAGCGTGTCCAACAAGTCGTGCCACGTGGGCAACGCCGACCCAAGACCCGGCGGCACTTTCCGGATCAACCACAGCGCCCCGAGCATGAAGATGAACGGCATGGACAAACCGGACCTGCCTTATCAGTTGGGCCGGTTCTGCCAGCAGGGCTGGGGAACGAAGGCGGTCATCGACTTCATGAACAACGAGGAGAAGACGGTCACGGTGGCCCGCGTTGACCCCACGGCCAGGAAACTGTTGGTGCTCAAAGGGACGCTGGTTGGCTCAAGCGGTTGGGGCAAGGACTTGCTGGGGTGTTCGGTGGAAGCTGTCATCAAGCCCCCCGCGGGCCGGGCCGACGAGTTCATGAGAAGGCGGTTGGTTTATGGCAACCATCTCTCGTGGGTTTACGGCGACTACGCGAAAGACCTCCAAACCCTCGGCGAAATGCTGGGGCTGAGTGTGGAAGTGATTTCGTGACGGCGCACTCCGCCGCTCGTTCTCCATTTCAAACAGCTGGTATACCAAAGGATATGGTGTTTGGGTTTGAAATCTCCATCGGCGCGGGCATGATGAGCGCGATGTTGAACAACGAGCCAAAGCGCAGCGGACCGCGACGAAGACCAGCATTATGAAATCAAATCTCTCCCGCAGGAAGTTTATCACGAGTTCGGTGGTCGGCTCGTTGGGTGTCGGGGCGGCGCGCGAGGCGCTGGCGGCGGACGCGGCGGCGCAGGGAGCCGGCGGCGTGAAGCCTCAAGGCACGCTGCCCAAGGGGAAAGTCGCTGGATTGGAGATGAGCCGGCTGATTCTCGGCACGAACATCATCACCGGCCACATGCACGGGCGTGAGTTGCGCTACCTGAACGACCTGTCGCTTCACTACAACACGGACGAGAGAATTCTGGAGACGTTCGCCCTGTCGGAGGCCAATGGCATTGACACGTTCATGACGCACCACGAGCCGCGGGTGATGCGGCTGCTGAAACAGCACCGCTCGGCCACGGGCGGGAAGATGAAGCTCATTGTCGCGCCGGAGCCGAAGGCGAGGACGGTGGAGGACTACAAGCGGGTGGTGCAGGAGTTGGTGGACGCGGGCGCCGACGGCATCTACGTTCACGGCGCGACGACGGACCCGCTGATGGCGGCCGGCAAGATAGATTTGGTGGTCAAGTTTGTGGAACTCATCAAGGCGACCGGGTTGCCGACGGGCGCGGGATGCCACTGGCTGGATTCGTTGAAGGCGCTGGAGGCGGCGAAAGCGCCGTGCGATTTCTATGTGAAGACGATTCATCATCATCACTATCCCACCGCGCCGAAGAAGGAGGACATCAGCACGCCGTGGCGCGAGATGCCGCCGGTTTATTGGTGCAGCAACCCGGAGGAGACTATCGCGTTCATGAAGACGGTGGAGAAACCGTGGATTGGCTTCAAGGTGATGGCGGCGGGCGCGATTCCGCCGCGCGACGCGTTCCGTTACGCCTACGCGAGCGGCGCGGATTTCATTCTGGCCGGGATGTTCGATTTCCAGGTGGCCGAGGACGCCGGCATTGCCCGCGAGGTATTGGCGAAGAATCCGAAACGCGACCGGCCGTGGAGAGGGTGACCCAAAAGTGAGAGGCGTTTCGCTGTTGAACTGAGCGATTCCGTCCTGATAGTTTCCGTGGCGAAGACGGTGGAATGTTTTTGAGCGACGGGCTGAAAGTTGAACCGAAGTTTCCAAAGGAGAATGACGATGAAACGATGGATGTGGCTGATCGCAGTGATGGCGATGATGACCTGGACCGGAGCGCCGGTGAAGTCCGACGACACGACCGCCGCCGACAAACTCGGCTGGAAGTTGGCGGTCCATTCCTACACGTTTCAAAAGTATTCCATCTTTGACGCGATAGACAAAAGCGCCGAGGTGGGCGTGAAATACATGAGCGTCTCCGGCGGTGTGAATCTGGTCGAAGACGGCAAGCTCAAGCGGGTCCTGACGCCGGTGCTTCCCGACGCGGACTTTGCCGCCATTCAGGCCCGCATGAAGGCGAAGGGCATCAACACGAAGTTCGTCAACATGGGCGTGGTGAAACCCACCACCGACGAAGCCGAGAGCCGCAAGATTTTTGAAGGTGCCAAGCGATTGGGCATTGACGTGCTGGTCGCCGAACCGGAAACCCACAACAAGATGGAAGAGCTTGGCCCGGTGATGGATGTCTGCGAGAAACTGGCGAAGGAATACAACATCAAGGTCGCCATCCACAATCACCCCGGACCGAAGAACTTTTACTGGAATCCCGACACTGTGCTGGCCGCGGTCAAGGGCCGCAGCCCGTTGCTCGGCGCGTGCTGCGATGTCGGCCACTACGTCCGTTCCGGGTTGGATCCGGTGGAATGCCTGAAGAAGCTTGAAGGCCGGATCATCGCGCTGCACTTCAAGGATCTCGTGAAAGACAAGGACGCCAAGGGCAAGGAAATCATGCATGACGTGCCGTGGGGCACGGGGATTGGCAACGCCAAGGGGATGATGGCCGAGTTGAAGCGGCAGGGTTTCCGCGGAGCGTTCTGCATCGAGTATGAATACAACTGGGAGAAATCCGTTCCCGAGATCGCGCAGTGCGTGAAGTTTTTCAACGCGACGTGCGCCGAGCTTGCGGGCAGGTAGCCGCGACAGGCGGGTTGTCCGCCGCGTGTTGGATGGGGGTTGCTGACAGGAGTTGGATGACATGAAAATGAGTCCAGCAGCGTCGGTGCTTTTGGCTGGTGCGTTTGCGATTGCGGTGACGGTTTCCGTCGCCGCGCCCGCCGCGCCCGCGCCGCCCACGAACCCGGAAGTCGAGAAGCGATTCCTCAGCCAGCTCGACGCGCCGCTGCTGTTCGTAAAGCGGCATTCCTACACCGGCATCCACATTTACGACACCTACTACAAGTGGCCGCCCGGCGGCGGCGGCATCTACGTTCTCGAAAACCCGTCAGCGCCGCGCGACCAGTGGCGCATCCGTCCTGTCATGGATGCGACCACGCCCGGCACGCTCGGCGACGGCGTCTATACGCACCCGGAACTTTCGTGGGACGCGAAGAAGCTGCTGTTTTGCTACAAAGCCGAGCCGCACGGCAGCACCAGCATTTACGAGATCAACGTGGACGGCACCGGCCTGCGGCGCGTGAGCGATCCTGCGCCGTCGTGCGCCTGCTACAAGGGCAGCCAGAACGGCCAGCACGACATTGCCCCGGCCTATCTGCCCGATGGCCGCATTGTGTTTCTCTCGACGCGCGCGAGTGGTCTGGTGCCGTGCAACAACACCGGCGTCGCCATCCTCCACGTGATGAACGCCGACGGTTCGGACATGCATCCGATCTCGGTCAACAACGTCAACGAATTCGATCCGAGCATCCTGCCCGACGGCCGCATCCTCTTCGGGCGTTGGGAATACGTGGACAAAAACGCGCTCACGATTCAGTCGCTCTGGACGATCAATCCCGACGGCACACAGGAAACGGCGCTCTTCGCCAACAACATGGTCTTCCCCGAAGCCGTCCTCGACGCGCGGCCGGTGCCCGGTTCGCACCTGATCGTCGGCACGCTGGCCAAGCACAACTCCACGCCGCGCGGCTCGATCGCGTTCATTGACCCGCGCATTGGCAAGAACGATCCGAAGGCGATCACGAACCTGGAGCATCCCGAGGAGCCGACGTTCGACAAGGGCGACTCGTGCGAGCCGTGGCCGTTGTCGGAAAACCTTGTGATTTTCAGCGGCCGGCCGGCGGGGCAGAAGCGCAACCAGTTGGAGATGATGGACCGCGACGGTCATCGGCTCGTGTTGATGTCGGACCCGGGGATTTGTCTGCACTCGCCGATGCTGGTGAAGCCGCGCCCCGTGCCGAAGGCGATGGCCGACGCCACCGACCGCCGCCAGAAGACGGGCCGGTTTTTCGTGCAGGACATCTACCAGGGACTCACCGGCGTGAAACGCGGCGAGATCAAGTGGCTGCGCGTCATTGAGGAAACCTCGCGCGTCACCGGCCGCGACGGCGGTGCCCAGCCTTACAACCAGACGTTCCTCGTCAGCGCGGCGCTGGCGTTCAGCGTGAAGAACTTCCTCGGCGTCGTGCCGGTCGGCGACGACGGCTCGGTTTATTTTGAAGTGCCGTCCGGTCGCGCGGTCTATTTTCAGGCGCTCGACGGCGACGGGCGGCTCGTGCACAGCATGCGCACGTTTGTGCAAGCCGCGCCGGGCACAACACGCTCGTGCATCGGTTGCCACGAATACAAATTCGGCACCGCGTCCAACGAAAGCATCCGCCGCCTCGCGCGTCCTCCCGACCGGTTGCAGCCGGAATCCTGGGGCACCGGGTACGTGGACTTTCCGGGGATGGTGCAGCCGGTGCTGGACAACCGTTGCGTGAGTTGCCACGGCGGCGGGAAGGGCATCGCGGCTGGTCTTGACCTCACCGGCGGCTGGACCGAACACTTCAGTATCAGCTACGAGAACCTCGCCAACCGCCGCGAGACGCAGCTCGTCGCCTACTGGATCGCCGGCATTGATTGCATGAACGGCACCGCGCACTGGTCGTGCCAGATTTTCCCGCCGCGCAGCCACGGCTCCGGCGGCGCGCCGCTGGCGAAGCTGCTCCTCGACGGTCACGGCGGGCGCATCGGCGGCCTCACGCGCGCCGAGCGCGACCTGCTGATGGCGTGGATGGATACCAACGGCCTTTATCACGGCACGTGGGACACCACCCAGCACGGTTGCCAGCTCGTCGAGTGGCCGAACATCAAGAAGTCGCTGATGGCGAACATGAAGCGGGCCGGTTGTGTGCGTTGCCACGGCGCGGGCTTCGAGGACGACTGGTTCAACCTCGAGCGGCCGGAACTGAGCCGCATCCTGCGCGCGCCGCTGCCGCCGGACGCGGACGGTTTCGGACTCGGCCTCTGCCGCGACCGCAAGGTGGACCCGAAGTGGCAGCGTGTGCGGATGCTTTGGAACGGCTATGCGCACGCGGTCAAAACGCTCGACGCGTTTCCGTCGGCGCCGCTCACGCCGCCCGACATGAGCGGTGCGCCGCTGGTGAGCTTTGCCTCCACGAGTGACGCGCACTATCAGGCCATGCTCGCAACCATCCGCAACGGCCGCGAGCGGGCGTTGCTGAAGCCGCGCGTGGACATGCCGGGCGCGGAGATTCTGGCCGGCGCGTGCCGTGAGTTCAATCCGCCGCCGGTGCCCGATCCGCTGCCGCCGCTTCAGGCGTCGCTCGGCGACGACGGCGTCGTGCAACTGGCGTGGGAGCGTTCCGCGCGCACCATCGGCCTCGAAGTCGAGGTGCATCGCTCGGACAAATCCGGCTTCACGCCGAACGACTCCACGTTGGTGACGCGGACCAGCCGCGCCAGTTTCACAGACACAGAGGCGTCGGCGGGCCGGCAGAACTATGCGCTGGTTTTCGTCCGGGATTCGCGGCGCAGCCAGCCGGTCTATGCCGCGCTCGATGTGCCGCAACCCGTGCCGCCATCGGTGCCGGCGGGTTTCACGGCCGCGTCGTCGTCCGGCTGTGTGCGGCTGCGCTGGCAGTCCGAGGCAGGTCGCGCGCTGAGTTACAATATTTACCGCGCCAAGGCCGGCACAAAGCAGTTCGACAAACTTACCGCCGAGCCGACCGCTGCGGCGTGGTTCACCGACGGCACGGCGGAGCCGCAGGTGGAATACGCCTACACCGTGCGCGCTGTCAGCCGTCGCGGCCTCGAAGGCGAACCAACGGTTGCGGCTGTGGCCCTCGCACGACAGGTGAAAGAGCCGGTGTTCACGGCCTCTTTCCTCAAGGACTTGCACGGCCGGTTCAATGACGGCGAGGAAGTCGCTGGCCAGGTGCATGGCGGTGCGCGCGTCGGCAATGACGGCATGCTTGATCTGTCGCGAGGCGGTTACGTGGCGTTCCCGCATTACGAACAGTTCGACCTCTCGCAGCCGCTCACAGTCGAGTTGTGGGTGACCATGGAAGCGGCGGGACAGATGCCGATTCCCGTGAGCTGCGGTTTGTGGAACCAGGCGGGCTGGTTCCTCCAGCGAATCGGCGGTCGGTGGCGCTGGCACGTCGGCGGCTTCGACTGCGACGGTGGCAAACCGGTGGTGGGGCAGTGGATGCACGTCGTTTGCACTTACGACGGCCATGTCGCGCGCGTGTATCAGGACGGCGTGCAGGTGGCGGAAAAGGCGGGCATTGCCAACACGATGCCTTGGTCCGGCGACCTCTTGGTGGGCCATTACAGCGGCATCCCGAAGGATCCCTCTTTCCAAGTGACCGGCAAGATCGCCGGCCTGAAAATTTACCATCGCGCCTTCACCGCCGCCGAAGCCGCCGCTGCCGCGCGGACAAAGCCGCAGGCGCCGGGGAAGGTTGCGCAAGTCTCGGCAAAATAACCGCGGCTTGTTGCCAGAAGATGGGTTCAGTCATGAACAAACCGAACGCCACCTTTTTCCTGTCCGTGTTGATCGCGACAGCGTCGTTCCTTTCACCCGCCGTTGGCGCTCGCGACCTGTGGACGACGGAGGCGGCGAACGCGTGGTATCGCGAGCAACCGTGGCTCGTTGGTTGCAACTTCTTGCCCAGCACCGCGGTTAACGACGTCGAGATGTGGCAGCGGGAGACGTTCGATCCGGTCACGATGGACCGCGAGCTTGGTTGGGCGGAAAATCTCGGTTTCAACACCGTGCGGGTTTTCATCAACTACGTCGTGTGGGAAAACGACGCCGAGGGACTGAAGAAACGGTTCGACCAGTTTCTCGCTATCGCCGACAAACACCACATCCGCACGATGCCGATTCTGTTCGATGACTGTTTCAAACCGGAACCGCGCATCGGCCGGCAGGACGATCCCCCGCCCGGCGTCCACAACAGCCAGTGGGTTCAAAGCCCCGGCGCGCGCCGCCGCGCCGACCCTGCCGCGTGGCCGATGCTGGAAAAATACGTGAAGGACATGGTCCACACGTTCGGCCGGGACAAGCGCGTGGTGATCTGGGACCTTTACAACGAGCCGTCCAAATCGCTGCCGCTGGTGGAGGCGGCGTTCCGCTGGGCGCGCGAGGCGGACCCTTCGCAACCGCTGACGACGTGCCTTTTCGGCCCCAAGGAAATGCAGAAACGGATTTTGGAAATTTCCGACATCGTCAGTTTCCACAACTACGGTCCGCTGCCCGGCGTGAAGGCCGAGGTCGCGCGGCTGAAGGCGATGGGCCGGCCGGTGATCTGCACCGAGTGGATGGCGCGCGGCGGCGGCAGCCGGATCGAGACGCACCTGCCGTTTTTCAAAGAGGAAAAAGTCGGCTGCTGGAACTGGGGATTGGTGGCAGGACGCACGCAAACCTTCTACCCGTGGGGATCGAAGTCGGGTTCGCCGGAGCCGGCCCTGTGGCATCACGACATCTTTCGCAAGGATGGCGCGCCGTTCGATGCGAGAGAGATTGAAAGCATCCGGCGGCTGACCGCGAAGTGAAGACGGAGATAAGCCAGCCGGCATTAGCCACGGATGAACACCGATTCACGCTGATGGCGGAATGATTCTGACCGATGATTGTTGATCGCTGACTGCGGACCATGCCTCCGCACTATTTGCCGAGTGCCTTCAGTTCGGCGCGGGCAAGTGCCGTGAGCTTCTCCACATCGGCTTGACGGGCCGCCTCCCGCCCAGGCCCGTGGAGCGACCCAACCGCGCGACCGGCCTCGCGACAACAGCAGCGATTTTCTCTTGACACGATAGATAATTCGCTATACGTTCCGCCCTGTAATGAAGACCGCCATCATGCGAGCAGAGGGAGTCCCGCCGGAGGCCCCAAAGGGCGGCCGGAAACAATCCACGGATTGCACGGAAAGGCCCGAGGCGGCGTTAAGCCGCCAAACGCGGGAAAAACAGACCGTGGTCGGCCTGGCGGGCACGCCGCATCCGGGTCGCCGAAAGTGGCAAAACCGCCCCTACATGGCAGGCGGCTGCCGGTGGCGGGGCCCTCATCCTCCCCACCGATCACATGTGTTCGTTTTTCAAAACGAACCCATATGACGGCCTTGGTCAAAACTGAAAAACGTCGTTTTCCTATGGAAAACGTGTGTTTCGATCTCCAGGGGTGGGCAAATCAAGAAAGCTTTTTTACGAAACGAACCCAAATGATTCAGCCCCGCCCCTCGGTATTTCACCGGTTGCTGCCATGTTGAAGGACCGCGCATTCCCGACAACATTTTCAAACCGCCACCGCCCTGTCAGCGTCCCGCTTGCGGTTGCGGCTCCGCCGCGCCGGGCATTCCGTGGTTCCACATTTTTCTCGCCGGCGTTGGGTGGTTCCGCCGGTTCCAGCGAGCGAAATTTGCGCGAGATTCTTTTTGTCGGGTTGCAGGGCGTGTGCTAGCCTCCGCGCGATTTGTCGCGTCAATATACGGACACAACGATGATAAAGTGGATTATTTCGATTTTGCTGCTCGCGGCGGTTGCGGCCGGCGGTTGGTGGTGGTGGTCGCAGTCTTCCGCCAAGGATAAAACCACGGCATACGAGACCGCCGAGGTGGCGCGCGGGCCGATCACGGCCATTGTCAGCGCCACCGGCACGCTCAATCCGACGACCACCGTGCTGGTGGGCAGCCAGGTTAGCGGGATCATCCAGGCGCTTCGCGCGGATTACAACACGATGGTGACCAGCAACCAGGTGGTGGCCATCATCGAACAGCAGCCTTTCAAGATCAAGGTGCAGCAGAACGAGGCTGCCGTTGCCAAAGCCAAGGCCACCGCCGCATTGGCGAGGGCGACACTGGCGCGGCAGAAGCAACTCATCACCGGCAATCTGGTGAGCCAGGCCGATATGGATGCGGCGCAGGCGCAATACGATCAGACCGCCGCCGACGTCATCTCCGCGCAGGCGTCGTTGGAGAGCGCGAAAGTGGACCTCGCCCATACCACCATCTACTCGCCGGTGGACGGCATGGTGTTGACGCGCAGCGTGGATGTCGGGCAGACCGTCGCGGCCAGCTTGTCGGCGCCGACGCTGTTCACCATCGCGAAAGATCCGCGGCAGATGCAGATTGACGCCAACGTGGACGAGGCCGACGTCGGCCAGGTGGAGGTGGGGCATCCGGTGAATTTCACGGTGGACGCCTATCCCGACCTGACCTTCCAGGGCCGCGTCACGCAGGTGCGCAACGCGCCGATCATGGTGCAGAACGTGGTCACCTACGACACCATCATCAGCGTGGACAATTCCGACATGAAACTGAAACCGGGCATGACCGCCAACGTGACGGTCCTGGTGGACACGCACCCAAACGCACTGCGCGTTCCGAACAAGGCGTTGCGGTTCAAGCTGCCGGAGGAGAACGGCAAAAAGAAAAAGAGCGAGCCGCACTGGACGTGGTCCGACCTGCGCGGCAAGGGTTCCAGCGAAAAGAAGAAGTCCGCCATTCAAAAACCGCCGGGCCAGCAAGTCTATGTGTTGCGCGCCGACAAGCCCGTGGCCGTCGCCATCCGCACCGGCCTCAACGACGGCCAGTTCACGGAGATTCTCGAAGGGCTGAAGGAAGGCGACAAGGTGATCACCTCCATCTCCTCGCCGAAGTCCGCGAGCACTCAGTCGCTCACCAATCCCTTTGCCCCGCCGAAGGCGCCGCCCGGCAGTCGCAGACAGTAACCGGCCATGACCGCAGGCAGCTCCATCGCGCAAAGCCCGGAGCCGATTATCCGGGTTGAGAATCTCCAGAAGACCTACCAAATGGGCGAGGTGGCGGTCCACGCGTTGCGTGGCATCTCGCTGAACATCTCGCGCGGCGAGTTTGTCGCCATCATGGGTCACAGCGGTTCCGGCAAGTCCACCTTCATGAACCTCATCGGCTGCCTCGACCGCGGCAACGGCGGCCGTTACATGCTCGAAGGCGTGGACGCCAGCACGCGCAACCGTGACGAGCTGGCGAAGTTGCGCAACGCGAAAATCGGCTTTGTGTTTCAGGGCTTCAACCTCCTCTCGCGCACCACCGCGCTGGAGAACGTCGAGCTGCCGCTGGTTTACGCCGGCGTGCCGCGGCGCGAGCGTCGCCGCCGCGCGGAAGAGGCGCTGAAGATCGTCAACCTCGCAGATCGGATGGATCACCGGTCGAACCAGTTGTCCGGCGGCCAGCAGCAGCGAGTCGCCATCGCGCGGGCGCTGGTCGTTCACCCGGCGATCATTCTCGCCGACGAGCCAACCGGCAACCTCGACAGCCGCACCGCCGTCGAGATCATGGGCGTGTTCCAGCAGTTGAACCGCCAGCACCACATGACCATTTTGGTGGTCACGCACGAGCCGGACATCGCCCAATACACCCGCCGCATTGTCCACTTCCACGACGGTCGCATCAGCAACGACGCCATCGTGTCCAACCCGCGCGATGCCGCCGCCGATCTCGCCGCCATGCCGCAGCTCGACGAGGCCGTTCAATCCATCGCCGCCGCCGCGCCATGAACCCGCTCTCTGTTTTGCCGGTCGCCTGGCTCGCGTTGATGCGCCACAAAATGCGCGCGGTGCTGACCACGCTCGGCATCATGATCGGCGTCGCCTCCGTCATCGCGATGGTCGCCGTCGGCAGCGGCGCGCGGATGATGATCGAGGCGCAGGTCGCCTCGCTTGGCGCGAACATGCTGATGATTTTTCCCGGCAGCACCAACCAGAGCGGTCTGCGCGGCGGCATGGGCAGCGTCTCCCGTTTCACCGAGGCCGACGGCAGGGCGATCAACGACGAGTGTCCCAACGTCGCCGCCTGCACGCCTGTGGTCAACTACTCCGGCCGCGCTGTCTACGGCAACCAGAACTGGCCCACGAGAATCAACGGCGTTTATCCCAACTACACCGAAATCCGCGACTGGCCGCTGAGCGCCGGCAAGCTGTTCACCGAGCAGGACGTGGAGCGGGCCACCAAAGTCTGTCTGCTCGGCCAGACCGTCGTGGACAACCTGTTCCCTGACGGCGGCGATCCCGTTGGCCTGTATGTCCGCGTCCGCAACATTCCGTTCCGCATCCTTGGCGTCCTCGAACGCAAAGGCCAGTCGCCCTTTGGCGCCGACCAGGACGACACGATTATCGCGCCGTTCACCACCGTCCAGCACCGCCTGCTGAACACCACCTCCGTTTATATCTTCATGTGTTCCGCCTCCAGCACCGACACCATCTACAAGGCGCAGGACGAAATCACCGCGCTCTTCCGCCAGCGCCACCGCCTTCAGCCCGACCAGGACGACGACTTCACCATCCGCAACCAGGCCGACCTTCTCAAGGCGCAGACCGAAAGCTCCGGTGTCATGCAGATGCTCCTCGGCGCCATCGCCTCCATCTCGTTGCTCGTTGGCGGCATCGGCATCATGAATATCATGCTCGTCAGCGTCACCGAGCGCACACGCGAGATCGGCATCCGCATGGCCATCGGCGCGCGCGGCCGCGACATCCTCCTGCAATTCCTCATCGAAGCCGTCGTGCTCGCCCTCGCCGGCGGGATGGTCGGCATCGGCATCGGCGTCGGCGCCACGCAGTTGATCACGTATGTCCTGAACTGGCCCACGCTGCTCTCGCCGTTTTCGATCGTCGCCGCCTTCGGTTCCGCCGGCATCACCGGCATCTGCTTCGGCTTCTTCCCCGCCACCAAGGCCGCCAAGCTCAACCCCATTGACGCGCTGCGATACGAGTAGAAGGCAGGATCGGCGCGACGCCGTCCGCTTGTGATATGGTTTCAGACGGCGTAATCGGCAGCAGTCTCACGCCAAGACGCGAAGACACGGAAGTCTTTGCGCCTTGGCGTCTTTGCGTGAGCTTTTGTGTTTACGTCGCGGCACCCCAGTCGGCGAGCTGGGAGATAACGGTGGTGGCAGTGGGTTCGCCGAGTTCCTTGTAAACCCGCAGGGCGGCCTCGGCGTTGGAAATGGCGGCGGAACGATTGCCGAGTTTGTGAAAGGTGAGGGAGGACATCCAATGGGCGTTGGCCTCGCCGCGGCGGTCGCCGAGGTCGCGGTAGATGAGCAGGGCTTGCTCGAAGAGTTCGATCGGCTCGAAGAGGTCGCCGTGCGCCTCGTGGACCAGGCCGAGGTTGCCGAGGGCATCGGCTTCGCCCTGGCGGTCGTGAAGCTCGCGGTAGATGGCCAGCGCTTGTTCGTAGGCGGCGATGGATTTGCGGTGCGCGCCGGCATCCAGATGCGCCGCGCCCAACGCGGCCAGCGCGTCGGCTTCGTTATGGCGGTCGCTCATCTCGCGCGCGAAGGCAACCCGCTGCTCGATCTGGTCGATGGAATGGCGGACTTTCTCGACGTCGCCCGTGGCCACGGGCACAACGGGCGCGGGCGGCGCTGTTGCGGCGGCGGATTCGGAAACGACAGGCTCCTCTTGCGGTTCGACGGCGACAGTCGCAACCGGCGCGGCGGTTTCGGGAGCGACCTCGGCGGTTTCCGGCACGGCCTCGGTGATTTCGGGTGCAGCAGTTTTTGCGACCGGCGTGTCAGTTTCGGGCGCAGCCTCGGCGGTTTCCGGTACGGCCTTGGTGATTTCGGGTGCGGCATTTTCGGCGACTGGCGTGTCAGTTTCGGGCGCAGCCTTGGTGGTTTCCGGCACGACCTCGGTGATTTCGGGTGTGGCAGTTTCGGCGACTGGCGTGTCAGTTTCGGGCACAGCCTCGGTGGTTTCCGCGACGACGGGTTCTTTTTCCTCGGCGGCGGCCGGGGCAGGGGATGCCGGTTCGGCGGGCGGAGGCACGAAAGGGGCGGCGGTTTCCGGAATGTGAATTTCCTCTTGCGCGGCGATGTCGCGCGCCGGCCCGACACGGCTAACGAAAGGCTCCGCGGGCTTGGCGGACGGCTCGGCGATGGTGAGCGCCAATGACGGCGTTTCCTCGACGGGCGAGTGCGGAAGATCGACGGTGGCCTTGCTGTCGGTGGTGGCTGGTTCCTCGACCGGCAATTCGGGAAGGACGGTGGTCTTGTTCGCGGTGCTCGCCGGTTTCTCGACCGCCAGTTCGGGAAGAACGGAAAGTGTGCCGGTGGTTGATTCCACGTCAGCGGGTTGCGGTTGGAGCCAGTCGAAGTTCTTCGGCTTGGTGTGCGCGTCGTACGGGCCTTTGAACTTCGGTGCCTTCCGCGCGCGCAAAACGATGAGAGCCGCGATGCCGGAAGCGCCAGCGGTGATGACGAGAAGGGTGTTGAGAAGTGAGACGGTCGAATTGTGCATGATCGTATCGGCGCGGTCAGCGTATCAATAGTGCCACGGTCCGCGCAACGGGCGGCTGAGCATCCTGGCGGCCTCGTCGTCGCCAACGATCTGCTCGGTCTGCGGGTCGAACTTGATCTTGCGCTTCAGGAACATGGCGATGTTGCCGAGGTGACAGAGCATCGAGGTGCGGTGGCCGGTCTCGACCGGCTCGACGCCGTCTTTGCGCGACTTCACGGCGTCGAGGAAGTTGCGGTAATGGTTCTCGCTGACGTAGAGCCGCTTGTCGTTGCCGCCGATGACGGAGTCCTTGAGCGACGCGGGATTGGTTTGGAAAGACTTTGAGTTGATTTCCAGCGAGCCATCGCTGCCTTCGAAGCGGATGCCGAAGCTCTTCTTGTCAGTCTTACAGAGCAGTTCGACGCCGTTGGAGAAGCGGGCGCGGAAGGAGACCTTCGTCGGCGTTGTGAACAGATCCCCTTTCTCCGGCCATTCGGAGCCTTGGTCCTCGAACTCCACCGGGAAGGCGTCGTCGCCGACGCCCCAGCGGACGACGCCGTTGGAGTGGTGGCCGAAGTTGGTGGTCTGGCCGCCGGAGTAGTCGAGGATGAACCGGAACTTGTAGAAGCAACGAAGGTTGTGATACGGCGCTTGCGGCGCGGGGCCAAGCCAGAAGTTGTAATCGAATCCCTCCGGCACAGGCTCCGGCTTCCAGCCGGGGCCGGGGCCTTTGAAATTGTTTTCGGCGACAAAGCTCTCGACGCGCTGGAGCTTGCCGATGCGGCCGTTGAGAACCAGTTCGCACGCCTGCCGGATGTGCGCCTTCGAGCGCCATTGGCTGCCGCACTGGAGGATGCGGTTGTGTTTGCGGACGGCCTTGATCATCTCCTGACCGTCGCGGACGGTGAGCGAGAGCGGCTTCTGGCAATAAATGTCCTTGCCGGCTTCGGCGGCCATGATCGTCATCACCGCGTGCCAGTGGTCGGGCGTGATGATGGCGACGGCATCCACGTCCTTGCGGGCGAGCACGTCGCGGAAGTCCGTGCAGGCGTCGCAGCCCTTGAAGGAATCGTTGCCGGTCTTTTTGGCGTAGAACTTGTTGACGAAATCGCGCTGCGGTTCGCGGCCGAGGAATTGCTTGTCGTCGCGGTAGCCGTGGCTGGCGCGGTTGACGTCGCAGACGGTGATGATCTGGCAATCGTCGTTCTTGAGCCACTCCGGCAGGTCCACGGTGCTTTGGTTGCCGCAGCCGATGATGGCGAGGGCGATGCGGTTGCTCGGCGAATCCTTGCCGAACACGGACGACGGAACGATGTGCGGCGCGCCAAACGCCACGGCGAGCGCGGCGGTGGAGCGGAGAAAATCGCGCCGATGAAGGCGCGAACCGGAGTGGGAGAAGTTCTTGTTCATGGCGGGAGCATATTTACCACCACGATAGGGTGAAAGCACCCGAAAAATGAAGGGGGCACAAACTTCCGGTTTGCGGAGTCGTCATGATTCGCACGCTGGAAGCTTGCGCCACAAAACTTCGCTTGCTGTCAGTGGCGATGACGTGAATGATTACAGCGATGCGACAAGCGCTGTTAATTCATTATCACGAAATCGCCCTCAAGGCGGGCAACCGCGGTTTTTTCGTCGGCCGGCTGAAGGACAACCTGGCGGCGGCGCTGGAAGGGCTGCCGGTGGATCGCATTGCGCATCCCGACGGGCGCATCGCGGTATGGCTGAAGGACGACGCGCCGGTCGAGCCGGTCATCGAGCGCATCCAGCGCGTGTTCGGAGTCGCGAACTTCGCCGTCGCGCGCGAGGCGGGGCGTGAACTGGAACAAATCGCCGACGTGGCGTGGCCGATGTTGAGCGAGCGGCCGTTCGGATCGTTTGCCGTGCGCGCGAAGCGGGCGGACAAGAATTACCCGATGAACTCGCTGGAGGTGGAGCGCAAGCTCGGTGGGATGTTGATGGACCGGGCGCGCGAGAAGTTCGGGCCGCAGGTGAAGGTGAACCTCGACGCGCCGGAACGGACGTGTTTTGTGGAGATCACCAGCGGGCCGGTGCTCGTGGCGGTGGACAAACGGCCGGGGCCGGGCGGCATGCCGAGCGGCACGGCGGGGCGGTTGATGTGCCTGCTCAGCGGCGGCTTCGATTCGGCGGTGGCGGCGTGGTACATGATGAAGCGCGGCGCAAAGGTGCATTTCACGCATTTCCACGCGACGCCGGAGCGCGCGGGCGAGTCCTCGGCGCCGGTAGCGCGCGAGCTGGCGCGGCGGCTGACGCCGTGGCAGTTCGGCTCGCAGTTGTGGCTGGTGCCGTTCGAGGAGATTCAGCGGCACATCGTCGCCAAAGCGCCGTCGGAGTTCCGGATCATTCTTTACCGGCGGATGATGCTGCGCATCGCGGAACGGCTGGCGCGACGCAAAGATTGTCTTGGACTGGTCACCGGCGACAGCCTCGCCCAGGTGGCGTCGCAGACGTTGCACAACCTGCAATCGGTCGGCGAGGTCGCGCGGCTGCCGCTCTACCGGCCGCTGATCGGTTTCGACAAGGAAGAGATCATCGCGATGTCGCGCCGGCTCGGCACTTGCGAAGTCTCGTCGCAGAAGTTCGAGGATTGCTGTCCGCTCTTCATGCCGAAACATCCGGTGATCTTCTCCGAACCCGACAGCGTGGCGCGCGCCGAGTCCTCGCTCGACGTGGAAGCGCTGGTGAGGCTCGGCCTCGACGGCGCATCGCTGGAGCGGTTCCATTTCAAGGCGGGCGAGGTCACAGTGGAGACCGTGGTCAAGCCTGCCGAGAACGCCGAACCGGGGCCGTAAGACAGTTTCCACTCACCGTCGCCGCCGGCGCGCGACAACACTCCACCCCTCGCGCACCGTGGCGCGTTTCCATCCGGTAAGTTTCAGCATTCAGCCCTGAGGGCTGGGCCGGCAGCCTGTTAGAACCGGGCCTTGGCCTTGCGCGCTTTCGGGGTCTTTGCCTTCGACGCGGGCGCGGCCGAACAACCGCAGCTTGGCGCGCTCATGTGCGTCGTCACCGTCACCGCTGGGGCAATGGGCGACGCCGTGGCGGGCTTGGCCTTGACCGGCGAATGGACCGACGAGTGGCCGTTCGGCTTGGGCTTGGCGTCGGCTTGGGCGGTTTCGATTTCCCGCCTCAGTTCGGTTTCCGCCGCGATCCAGTTTTCCTCGTCGCGTCCCGGCAATGAGCCGGAGCGGAGGTAGATTTCGTAGGCCCGCTTGGCAATCTGTTCGTGCGTCAGATGTATCATGGTTATTCCTCAGTTGTTTCCGTTTAATTCCGAATTGTTCGCGACAAAGTGCGCGTTCAATGCTTCCTCGGCTTCTGCGAGCGTTCGTTTCACTTCGGCTTCGGCTTTGAGCCAGTTATCAAGGTCCTGGCCGTGCTTGGAACCGCGCTCGTAGAAGATTTCCCGTGCGCGCCGGCTGATCAGGTCGTGTTCGACGGACCGCAGCCACCGCTCCATATCGTGGTCGGCGAGCGGTCGGCGACCCGCCTTGGGTCGCTTGGCGCGCTTGGAATCCTTCACGGCTGGATTCAAATTGTTCATCGTTTCTGTTCTTTTTTTGGTCATAAATCCGTTTGTCCTAGTCCTCGGTACCCTCAAAGGCTCCGAGATAAGACGGACAAGCATACCTATAACTTCATGGAAAGCAAGCAACGGTGGCGTTACAAACGCGTAACATGTTGTTAATACCGGACTACCGATGGCTGTATAAAGGCTGTTTTTGCCGGTTTAAGCCCCCTTTTTCGTGCGCCAAACCACCTGCAGCCCGAATGAGGTTTCACGAAAAAGGGCCTTCTGGAACGTCGTTACCGTTGAATTATTGCGGGCTTCACGGTAGCATTCGCGCTCATGAGCTTGGTTGAACAAGTGAAACAAGCCGGCGTGGTCGGCGCGGGCGGCGGTGGATTCCCGGCGCACGTCAAACTGGCTGGCAAAGCCGATACCGTCATCGCCAACGGCGCCGAATGCGAGCCGTTGCTGCACAAGGATGCGGTCGTCATGGAGCGCCGCGCGGCGGAAGTGGTCGCCGGCATCCAGTTGGTCATGAAGGCCGTTGGCGCCAAGGACGGCGTGGTCGGCATCAAGGCCAAGAAAAAGCACGCTGTCGAAGCCTGCCAGGCCGCTTGCAAAGGCACGCCGATCCGCGTTCACCTGCTCGGCGACTATTATCCGGCGGGCGACGAATACGATCTCGTTTACTCCGTCACGGGCCGGCTCCTTCCGCCGCAAGGCATCCCGCTTCAGGTCGGCGTGGTCGTCAACAACGTCGAGACGCTTGTCAATATCGCCGCCGCCGCGAAAGGCGTGCCAGTCACGCACAAGACCCTCACCATCGCCGGCGCGGTGAAGAATCCGATTACCATCACCGTCCCGGTCGGCACGACGTTCCGCGAAGCCATCGAAGCCACCGGCGGGCTGGCAACGGACGATCCCGTGCTCTGCCTCGGCGGTTTGATGATGGGCCAGACGACCGACAACCTCGACACGCCCATCGTCAAGACCACCACTGGCGTTGTCGTCCTGCCGCGCCGCCATCGCGTTGCCGGCCGCAAACTCACGCCGCTGTTGGCGCAGAACCACATCGGCAAATCCGCCTGCGACCAATGCCGCTATTGCACCGAGCTTTGCCCGCGCTACCTGCTCGGCTACCAGGTTGAGCCGCACCAGGTCATGCGCAGCCTCGCGTTTACCGCCACGGACCAGAAATACTGGAACCAGATGGCGGCCAACTGCTGCGCCTGCGGTCTCTGCACGCTCTTCTCCTGTCCCGAAATGCTCTTCCCCAAGGAAGCGTGCGATTGTTCCAAGGCCGAGATGCGCGCCGCCAACATCAAATGGCCCGGCGCGACGCCCACGCAGCCGCACGCGTTGCGTGAAGGCCGGCGTGTGCCGATCAAGGCGCTCGCGCAGCGACTCGACGTCGTGCAATACGACGCACCCGCGCCGTGGAGCGACATCGAACTCAAGCCGCGCCGGGTTTTTCTGCCATTGCGGCAGGGCGCCGGCGCGCCGAACAAACCGCTGGTGAAAAAAGGCGACAAGGTCAAAGCCGGCCAGCCGCTCGGCGAGATTCCGAAGGAGTCGCTCGGCGCGATCATCCACGCGCCGTTTGCCGCCACCGTCGCCGAAGTGACCGACAGCCGCATCGTTTTGACGAGGTAACCATGAACGGGAAATCCATTGGCATCATCGAACTCACCAGCGTCGCCGCGGGCTTTGCCGTGGCCGACGCCATGCTCAAGGCCGCCAACGTCCAGATCGTCCTCTCGCGCAGCATCTGCTCCGGCAAATACATGGTCGCCATCTGCGGCGCCGTTGCCGCCGTGCAGAGCGCCGTGGAAGCCGGCGTTGCCGCCGCCAACGGCTGCCTCATAGACCAGTTCGTCTTTCCGAACCCGCATCCCGACGTGGTGGCCGCGCTCGGCCGCAGCACGGTGCCGCCCGCGGGCGGCGCGCTCGGCGTCCTGGAGTCCTTCACCGTCGGCTCGCTGCTCGAAGCCGCCGACGCCGCCGTGAAGGCCGGGAACGTGACGCTGATGGAAATCCGCCTGGCGATGGCACTCGGCGGGAAGGCGTTCTGCACCATGACCGGCGACGTCGCCGCCGTGCAAGCCGCTGTCCAGGCCGGCAAGCAGGTCATCGCCGACCGCGGCGTGCTCGTCAACGCCGTCGTCATCCCCCGTCCGCATCCCGACGCGTATCGCGAAATCGTGTAGGCGGCCGGTTTTAGATGCGTTGACGCCTCTCGGTTCGGACGCGGTGCAGCCGCTCCGTGAAACCGCCCTCTTCGACAAAAGCTTCCGCTTGGGCGGCGAGCTGCCGGTCAAGGAGACTGCACGCCACCGCGATGAGCACTAATGCCGCGTTTGCTGCGATCTCAGGATAGGTGGACGGAGTGGACTTTGTGGACTGTCCATTCTGTCCACCGAGTCCACTCAGTCCACATCGCCCCTCCTTCTCATGTGTCTCTCGCACCCAAGCAGCCACGTCCTCTGCCGTGCCGCACCACCGCCCGATCAACTCTGCCCGGCGTGCGTCTTCGCGGTTCCACAGCGCCAACCCGCGCTGTCTCAAAAAATCCTCATAATCCAGCCGTAGTTCTTCAAGGCTCGCCCGCGCCACATTCGTCAGCTTCAACTCCATCTTTTTCGAAGTGCCACTGGCTTTGCTGCCCTCGGCGATGTTTTGCACCCCGCTTCGCGCCGCCTGCACCATCTGGTCGTGCGTGCGGCTGCGTTTTTCGATGTAGCGGTTGCAGAAACGCACCGTCACGTCATAGGTCAGTTGGGCTATCTGGAAACTCTTCAAGTGGCGATACCCGCCGTGCGTGGGGATCAGTTTCTCCGGCTCGGCCATGCCGTCGTTCCTACTCCTTTCCGTCCACTTTGTCCACACCATGGACGGCCGCGCTATTCATCTTGGTCCAGTCTATTTTGTTCACCTTGTCCACTTTATCCACCACGGTTTCTCCTTGGCTTTCCGGCTTGTCTTCCACGGCGGAGTGACGCATGGATTTGATGCATGAACTGCCTGCGAACACTCCTGCCGGTATGTGCTCTGCTCGTTTCCTCGGCGCCGTTCGCGGCCGAGGCGCCGCACGAGATTTCTGTCAGCAGCTACGCCTCGATCCAGGAAGCTCTCGATGCCAACCCCGGCCGCATGATTTCCGTGTCGGCGGGCGATTATCCGATCACGGGGAAACTCCGGATTCTTTGCGATAACACGGTGCTGTCCGGGCCGGGCCGGATCATCCAGACCAATCCCGATCTGCCCATCATCGAGATCAAAGGAGCGTCGGGCGTGCAGCTTCGAGAACTGACGCTCACGCGGGCGGAGGGAAAAATGGAGACGGCGAGGGCGGCCGTGCTCGCCCTGAAGTGCCGCGACCTGGTTTTGGAAAACCTGCGGGTGCTCGACAACCGCACGCGGTCGGGCGCGATCGAGTTGCGCGAGTGCTCCGGCAGCCGGATCGGCGGATGCCTGGTGCGAAACTACATGCGCATCAGCGTGGACGACCGCACGGGCAGCGCGGACTGGGGGTATGCGTTCAAGTGCATTGACGGTACCGGCATCGTCGTGAAGAACAGCAAGGGCACGCTCCTCCAGGGCAACCGCATCATCGAGCAGAACCTGCTGCCCACGCCGGAAATCCAGAAGAAATTTGACCTCGGCAAATACGTGAAAAAGAACCCGCAGAAGGGCACCCTCATGAACCAGCAGATGTGGGACAGCGGGTTTGCGCAGAACTGGCACCAAGGCTCGGCCATTATCGTCACCGGGCCGGAGGTTAGCGACTACACGCAGATTCTCGGCAACTACATCGAGAATGCCGCGCAAGGCATAGACATCCACAGCGACCACGTCATCGTTTCGCAGAACATCATCAACAACGCCTTCATGGGCATGAAAGCGATGCACGGTTCGCGCCACGTGCTCATTATCGGCAACCAGTTCTCGAAAAACGACCTCTGGAGCATCGGCCTGATGCCCGGCGCTTCCTCGCACGCCGCCGCGCCGGCCCGCGACGGAAAACCGGCGGCCGGGGCGAACGTGGACGGCGGCTCGATCATCGCCCACAACATCATTTCCGATTTCGGTTACGGCAACGCGCATTGGATTTGGGGCAACGAAGGCGCGCCGCTGAGGTTTGACCACGGGCAGAAGTCCGACAACCCTCCGCTGACCGATGTCATCATCGAGGGCAACATCGTTTACGACACCGGTCGCGATCAGGTCATCGTGGATGGCCAGCCGAAGATCGAAGGGCCGCGCTACAAATACGCGGTCATCGTCGAGGGCGGCGCCACCGAGCCGAAGAACCTGCATTTCTCCAACAACATCCTGCATCCCGGAACCAGGGGTGTTTCCAATGTCGAACTGAAACCGTAGGGACGCATGTATGGAAGGCCGCTGATCTGCGGGGCGAGTGTTTGTGGCTTGTTTTCCGCGGCGGAGTGACGCATGGATTGAATGCATGAACTTTCTCCGAATGCTCCTGCCAATCCCGGCTCTTCTCATCGCTACCACTCTCCGCGCCGATGGCCCGCGCGACAACCTCCCCGACAACGTGCGGCCCGTGCCGCCGCCGGGCATCGAGGTGCCTGCGGAAGACCGCACGGAGTTGGAGGCGGGACTGAAGAAGCTCGGCGCGGAGATCGAGTCGCTACGCGGCGCGGTGAAGGGCCAGCCGGCGAAGCTGGAGTTGCTGCCGGACGTGGAGATTTACCACAAGGCCGTCCGCTACGCGCTGACCTACAACGAGTTTTTCAAGAAGCCGGAAATCGCCGTGGCGAAGACGCTGCTCAAACAAGGAGCGGATCGGGCAGAGGCGTTGCGCGTTGGCAAGACGGCGTGGAACACGTCCACCGGGCTGGTGGTGCGCGCCTATGTGTCGAAGATTGACGGCTCGGTGCAGCCTTACGGGCTGGTCGTGCCGCCGACGTTCAAGCCGGGCGCGGCGCATCGGCACCGGCTCGATTGTTGGTTTCACGGGCGCGGCGAGACGCTGAGCGAGTTGAACTTCCTCGATCAGCGGCAGAGGTCGCCGGGCGAGTTCACGGCGCCGGACACCATCGTGCTCCATCTCTACGGCCGCTACTGCTGCGCCAACAAGTTCGCCGGCGAGACCGACCTGTTCGAGGCGCTCGATAGCGTGAAGCGACGTTACCCGATTGACGAGAACCGCATCGTCGTGCGCGGCTTTTCGATGGGCGGCGCGGCTTGTTGGCAGTTCGCGACGCACTTCGCCGGCTTGTGGACCGCCGCCGCGCCGGGCGCGGGCTTCGCGGAATCGGCGGATTTTCTAAAGGTGTTCCAGAACGAGCCGGTCCCGCCGACGGCGTGGGAGCAGACGCTCTGGCATCTTTACGACTCGACCGACTACGCGGCAAACCTCTTCAATTGTCCGACCGTCGCCTATAGCGGCGAGATTGATAAACAAAAACAGGCCGCCGACATGATGGCCAAGGCGATGGAGAAGGAGGGCCTGACGCTGACGCATATCATCGGCCCGAAGACAGCGCACAAATACGAGCCGCAGGCGAAGGAGGAAGTCATCCGTCGCATTGACGAGATTGCCGCGCGCGGCCGCAACCCGTTGCCGCCGCGCGTGCACTTCACGACGTGGACGCTGCGTTACAACCAGATGCTCTGGGTGACGCTCGACGGCATGGAGAAACATTGGGAGCGTGCGTGCGTGGACGCGGACATTGTCAATGCTTCCACCGTGCGTGTGACGACGCAGAACGCCGACGCATTGACGCTCTCGATGCCGACAACATCCCGGCCGCTCTCCACCGGACGGGGAACAAAGGTGGTTCTCGATGGTCAGGAACTCGTCGTTCCGCCAGTGTTGCCGAGTCAGCCGTGGACCGTGCATTTTCACAAGGTCGGCAAACTCTGGACCCTCGCCAAGTTGGCGGACGACGGCAGCCTGCGCAAGCGCCATGGATTGCAAGGGCCCATTGACGACGCATTCATGGACAGTTTCGTCATGGTGAAGCCGACGGGCAAACCGCTCAATGACAAGGTCGGCGCGTGGGCCGCCGCCGAGATGACGCACGCCATCGAGCACTGGCGAAAACAGTTCCGCGGCGACGCGCGCGTGATCGCGGACACCGCCGTCACCAAAGCCGACATCGCATCGAGCAACCTCGTGCTCTGGGGCGACCCCTCGAGCAACCAACTGCTCGCGAAGATCGCCGACAAGCTTCCGATCCGGTGGACGAAAGACAACATCACGCTCAGTTCCCCGCGCTCCAACGCTTCACGTTCCTTCTCCGCCGACCATCATGTGCCGGTGCTGATCTATCCGAATCCGTGGAACCCGAAGCGCTACATCGTGCTCAACAGCGGCTTCACGTACCGCGAATACGATTATCTCAACAACGCCCGCCAGACCTCGAAGCTGCCGGACTACGCCGTGGTGGACGTGAGCGTGCCGGTTTCCTCGCGTGCGCCGGGCGGCATCGCGGTCGCCGGTTTCTTCGACGAACATTGGGAGCTGCCGGCAACCAAGTGATCGTCGCTTGAGCCGCTCCGTCGCGGTCATTGCGGCATTGCTTCGATAGGGGAAAGGTGGTATTCGGACGCCACACTCTTGAGTCGTCATGAATATCACTAGCCGCCCCCAACTTTTCGGTTTGCTCGCCGGTCTTTTTCTCGCAGCCGGCCTGGTGTTTTCGTCGTTCGTCGTGACGCGCGCGTGGATGGTCATCGCGCAGTCGCAGACGATTTCCGTGACGGGATCGGCCCGGAAAAATATTCGTGCCGATCTCATTATCTGGAGCGGAACGTTCTCGGCGGAATCGCCGACATTGTTGGAGGCGCAGCACGCGCTGAAGGCGGACCTCAGCAAGGTTACGGCGTTCTTGCAAGGCAAGGGTGTCAAGGATTACCAGGTGTCCCCGATTGCCATTGAGGAAATCCGTGCCGGTGAGAAGGATGGCCAACAGTCGAAAAAAGTCGTGAGCTACCGGCTCACGCAGACGGTGACGATTCACTCGCTGGAGGTGGACCGGATTGCGCAGGTGATCAACGACTCGACCGCGCTGGTGGAGCAGGGGGTGTTGTTTGTGTCCAGCGCACCGGAATACATTTACACGAAGGCGGGCGAGGCGAAAGTGGAGATGCTGGCCGAGGCCACGATGGACGCGCGGGCGCGCGCGGAGCAGATTTGCAAGCAGGGTGGGCGGACGATTGACCGGTTGCTGTCGGCGAAGATGGGTGTGTTTCAAATCACACCGCTATATACGACGGAAACCAGCGGCGAGGGTATGAACGACACGAAATCGTTGGAGAAAACCGTTACGGCGGTTGTTACAGCGCATTTCGTGATGAAGTGAGGCGGTCGGTGTGCGTCGTCTCCCGGAGTTGGGCGGGTTCGCAAAATGGTTGGACATTAACGCAATCGGGCGTTGTCGCCGGTAGACGGCTCACTATCATCGGCTTCGACGCATGAACTGGAGAACCGATATGAAATTGTTCCAACTCTCACTACTGGGCGTTTTGCTCGCGCCGGTGGTCGCCTTTGCGTTGCCCGCCAGCGACCCTGTGTCGCCCAAGGGCGTTTGCAAGGCGCAACCGTTCAATCTTGAAGATGTGCGACTGCTCGACGGACCGTTCCGTGAAGCGATGCTGCGTGACAAGAAATATCTGCTCAGCCTCGACGCCGACCGGCTGTTGCACATGTTTCGCGTCACCGCCGGCTTGCCATCGTCCGCGGAGCCGTATGGCGGTTGGGAAGCGCCGAAGGGTGAACTGCGCGGCCACAGCATGGGGCATTACCTGTCGGCCTGCGCGTTGATGTATGCCAGCACGAGCGACGCGAAACTCAAAACAAGGGTGGACTACATCGTCTCGGAACTGGCGAAGTGCCAGGAGGCGATTCCGGCACAGGGCTACAACAAGGGTTTCCTCTCGGCCTATCCGGAATCGTTTTTCGATCGCGTGGACGCCTGCAAACCGGTGTGGGCGCCTTACTACACGCTGCACAAGATTCTGGCCGGCCTGCTTGACGCGCATGAGCACTGCGGCAACCCGCAGGCGCTCGATGTGCTTGTGAAGATGGCCGACTGGTTGAAGCTGCGCATCGCCAGACTCAGTTACGAGCAGCAGCAGAACGCGCTCAAGAACGAGCACGGCGGCATCAACGAGGCGTTCGCCAATCTTTATGCCATCACCGGCAATCCCGACCACTTGAAGCTGGCGGTGGCATTCAACCACGAGGTTATCTTCGATCCGCTCGCGCGCAGCGAGGACAAGCTCAACGGCTTGCACGCGAACACGCAGATCCCCAAGATCATCGGCGCGGCGCGCGAGTATGAACTGACGGGCGAGAAAAGGTTTGGCGACGTGGCCAGTTTCTTCTGGGAGCGCGTGGCGCTGCACCGCTCTTACTGCATCGGCGGTCACAGCGACCGCGAGCATTTCCACCCGATCGAGGAATCCTCCAAGCACCTCAGCCCGGCCACCGCCGAGACGTGCAACACCTACAACATGCTCAAGCTCACGCGCCACGTCTTCACGTGGGAGCCGTCGGCACGGACGATGGACTTCTACGAGCGTGCGTTGTTCAACCACATCCTCGCCTCGCAGGACCCGAAGACCGGGATGATGATTTACTTCGCCTCGCTGAAGCCCGGCCACTTCAAGAGTTACTCGACGCCGACGAACTCGTTTTGGTGCTGCACCGGCACCGGCATGGAAAACCACGCGAAATACGCCGACACCATTTATTTCCACGACAACGATTCGCTCTACGTAAACCTGTTTATTTCCTCGGAGCTGATGTGGAAGGACAAAGGACTCGTCGTGCGGCAGGAGACGAAGTTCCCCGAAAGCGACACGACGCAGTTGACGTTCACATGCGCGAAGCCGACGAAACTGGCGCTGAAGATCCGCAAGCCGGCGTGGGCGGGGGATTTTGCTGTATTGGTCAATGGAAAATCCGCCGAACCGCCTCCTCACGTCGGCGGCTACGTCACGCTGCAGCGTGAGTGGAAGAGCGGCGATGAAGTGGCAGTGCGCATGCCGATGGCGCTGCACACCGAAGCGATGCCGGATAGTCCGAACGTCATCGCCGTCTGCTACGGCCCGATTGTGCTCGCGGGCGAACTCGGCACGGCGGGCTTGGAGAAGGTCAATCCCTACGTCAACGGGCAGCTCGACTTGGAGCGCCATCCGGTTCCGGACATGCCGACAATGGTCTGCGCGAAAGGCACGTTGCTCGCGCACATCGAACCGGTGCCGGGCAAGCCGCTGACGTTTCGTACGCGGGACATCGGCCGGCCGGACGACGTAACGTTGATTCCCTACTATCAGTTGTATCACCAACGGCTCGCCGTTTATTGGCCGCTGGTAGACGAGGAAGGCTGGAAGCAAGAACTCGCCGCGAAGGCTGCTGAGGAAGCGAAACGCAAAGTCTACGAGGCGCGCATCGTGGACGAGGTGCAGCTTGGCGAGCAGCAGCCGGAGACCGACCACAACTTCAAAGGTGAGAAAACCAATGCGGGCGATTTCCATGGCCGCAAATGGCGCGACGCCCGCGACGGCTGGTTCAGTTACGAACTCAAAACGCTGCCCGACAAGCCGATGTTGCTTGTCTGTACCTATTGGGGCAGCGACGCCGGCAGGCGCGAGTTTGACATCCTTGTGGACGGCGAGAAAATCGCCACGCAGAAGCTCGAACACAACAAGCCCGGCGAGTTTTTCGACGTGGAGTATCCGGTTCCGGCGAAACTCACCGCTGGCAAGCGGACTGTGACCGTGAAGTTTCAGGCGCAGCCGCACGCCATTGCTGGCGGGGTGTTCGGGTGCCGAATCATGCGATGTTCGGACACGCCCGCGGCGGAACGGTGAGGGTGACGCGCCGAGTTTTGAATGCCGGAGTCGCCGGCGCGTGAAGCAGATGTTGACGGAGCGTTGGATTCGTGGCAGTGAATACAAATCTATGATCAAGTATCCGCATGTAAAGGAGTGGGTGGATCGTATGGCGGCGATGTGCCAGCCGGACCAAATCCATTGGTGCGACGGTTCGGAGGAGGAGCGCGAGCGTTTGACCGCCGAGGCTGTAAAAACAGGCGAACTCATCGAGCTGAACCAGAAGAAGATGCCCGGTTGCTACCTGCACCGCACGGTGAGGAACGACGTGGCGCGCACGGAGCACCTCACTTACATCTGCACGAGTTTTCAGGGCGACGCTGGTCCGACCAACAACTGGATGAGTCCGCGGGAAGCCTATCGCAAGGCGCGCGAGATTTTCAGCGGCGCGATGAAGGGCCGGACGATGTATGTGGTGCCGTTCGCGATGGGGCCGATCGGCTCGCCGTTCTCCAAGATCGGCATCGAGTTGACCGACAGCATTTATGTCGTGCTGAACATGCGGATCATGACGCGCATGGGCAAGGCGGCATTGAACGCGCTGGGGCCGCAAGGGGACTTCACCAAATGCCTGCACAGCAAGGCGGACCTCGATATCAACCGCCGGATGATTCTGCATTTCCCTGAAGACAACGCCGTCTGGTCGGTTGGCAGCGGCTATGGCGGCAACGTGCTGTTGGGCAAGAAGTGTCTCGCCTTGCGCATTGCCAGCGTGCTGGCGCAGCGCGAGAAATGGCTTGCGGAGCACATGCTGATCCTTGGCGTTGAGGAGCCTGACGGCCGCCATCTGTATGTGGCCGCCGCGTTTCCAAGCGCCTGCGGCAAGACCAATCTGGCGATGCTGTTGCCGCCGGAAGGTTTGAAACAGAAAGGCTATCGCATCTGGACCGTCGGCGATGACATCGCATGGATGCGCCTGGACACCGACGGGCAGCTTTGGGCGGTGAATCCGGAGATGGGTTTCTTCGGCGTGGTGCCCGGCACGAACATGCGCACCAATCCAAACGCGATGCTCACCGTCAAGCACGACACGATTTTCACCAACGTCGCCCTCCGGCCCGACAGCACGGTGTGGTGGGAAGGCCACGACGACCCGCCGCCCGCCAAAGCGCTGGATTGGCAGGGCAAACCGTGGAAGTCCGGGATGGCCGAGAACGACGGCAAACCGATTTTTTCCAGCCACCCGAACAGCCGGTTCACTGCGCCGTTCACCAATTGTCCGACGCACTCGTTCCGCTACAACCAGCACCACGGCGTGCCGATCTCTGCGATCATTTTCGGCGGACGCCGCGCGTCGCTCACGCCGCTGGTCTATGAGGCGTTCAACTGGGACCACGGCACGTTTATGGGCGCGACGATGGCCAGCGAGCGCACGGCGGCACAAGTCGGAGCGATCGGCGAAGTGCGGCGCGACCCGATGGCGATGTTGCCGTTTTGCGGCTACAACATGGCGGATTACTTCGGACATTGGTTCGACATGGGCCAGCGCATCCAGCGGCACCCGAAGATTTTTCACGTCAACTGGTTCCGCGCCGACGAGAAAGGCCGCTTCCTGTGGCCCGGTTTCGGCGAGAACCTGCGCATCATCGAGTGGATTCTGGCCCGGTCTCGCAATGTGGTCAGCGCCGTGCAAACACCGATTGGCTACGTGCCCAACCCGAAAGACATCGACATGACCGGGCTGAAGCTGCCGGCGGGGTCCATGGAGAAATTGCTGGCGGTGAACAAAAAAGAATGGCTGGCAGAACTGGACTCTGTCACGAAGTTCTTCGACCAGTTTGGGTCGCGGCTGCCCGATGAATTGTGGGCGCAGCACGAACGGCTTCGGCAACGACTGCTCGCTTCGAAGGCGTAGAACGGCAACCATGGGCGTGGTGACGCATTAGCCGCGCATCGGTCAAAAGCTGTCATGCACTTCAAGTTTTGCCCGGCTTGCGGAGGCGCGCTGTCAGCGGCGGCGGGACCGCATCACCCGCAGCGATGCACCTCCTGCGGCGCCGAGCATTTCCGGGACTCCAAACCCTGCGCTGGCGCGCTGGTGGTCCGCCACGGCCGTGTGCTGCTTGCGCGGCGCGCCATCGAGCCGTTCAAGGGCTGCTGGGACATTCCCGGCGGATTTCTCAACGAGGGCGAACATCCTGAAGATGGTGCCCGTCGCGAAATTCATGAGGAAACCGGTTTGCGTGTGCGGCTTGGCGGATGCCTCGGCATCTACATGGACCGTTACGGCGGCAGCGACACAGCCAAATGGACGCTGAACATCTACTATTTCGCCGAACCGCTGGACGACACCACGCCGCGCGCCGCTGACGATGCCAGCGAGCTGGCATGGTTTGCGCCGGACAAACTGCCACCAAAGATGGCGTTCAAACACGAGGATCAAGTTCTCGCCGACTGGCGGGCGCGGGTTTCGAGTCAATAGAAACAGGACGACCATGACTGGATCGCATCCGAGGCGCGCGTTGACCGCGGTAGTGGCGGCGGCTTGCGTCGCCGGTTTTGCGGGGGGCGCATTTGGCCAGGGTTCGCGCGACGATTACGAACGCGCATTGAGCCTGGGCAACCGCACGGCGAACAAGGTTTTTTCCGACCACGTGAAAGCCCATTGGCTGCCGGGCAACACGAGTTTCTGGTATCGGGTGCAAACCGGCCCCCAACAGCAGGACTTCGTGTTTGTGGATGCCGTCAAAGGCGCTCGTGTAACCCCGTCGGACGTTGCACGCCGGGCTGCAGCGCAGGAGAAACCATTGTCGCTGCGGGCCGACGTGCCGCGCCGCAGCGCGCGCACGGGGGATGCGACGTCCCTGGCCTTCGCCAATCGCACGATGGCCGAGGTGGAACTTTTCTGGTTGGACCCGGACGGCCAGCGCCACAGTTACGGCAAGATTGCGTCGGGCGCCGGGCACCGGATGCAGACGTTCGCGGGCCATGTCTGGCTCGTCGTGGACACGAAAGGTCGCGAACTGGCGCTGGTGGAAGCGCAGGACGAACCGGGCCGTGTCGAGGTGGATGGCAAACCGTTGTCGTCGGAGCCGAAGAAGAAACCGGAGCGCGGCATGTCGCCCGATGGAAAGTGGATCGCGTTCATCAAGAACGACAACCTCTGGCTCCGCGACACGGCGACAAAACAGGAGTTTCCTCTGAGTGCCGATGGGACGGCCGGCGATGACTACAACGGCGACTTTCGCTGGTCGCCAGACTCGACGCATCTCGCGGCGATGCAAGTGAAGTGCGGGCAGGAGCACAAGGTTCACTTCATCGAATCGTCGCCGAAAGATCAACTCCAGCCAAAGCTGCACACCTTGGATTATCTCAAGCCCGGCGACCGCATCGCGCACCCGCGCCCGCGACTGTTCGATGTGGCACAGCGGCGGCCGGTGCCGGTCAAGGACGACCTGTTTTTAAATCCGTGGGCGATCGGCGACCTGCACTGGTCGCCGGACGGGTCGCGCTTGGCGTTCCTCTACAACCAGCGCGGGCATCAGCTGCTTCGCATCGTGGCTGTGGACGCGCGGACCGGCGCCGCGCGTGCGCTGGTCGAGGAAACCAGCCCGACGTTCATCGACTACTCGCAAAAGACTTTCATCCACTGGCTGGATGCGACAGGCGAGCTCATTTGGATGTCCGAGCGCAATGGATGGAACCATCTTTGGTTCTACGATGCGCGCAACGGCGTTGTGAAAAACCCGGTCACACGTGGGCCGTGGGTCGTGCGCAAGGTGGAGCACGTGGACGCCGGGCGGCGGCAGGTTTGGTTCCTTGCCGGCGGCGTGCGGCCGGAGCAGGATCCGTATTACCTGCATTTTTGCCGTGTGAACTTCGACGGAACGGGCATGGTCGTTCTCACCGAAGGCGACGGCACGCACAGCGTCGATTTCTCGCCTGACCGTCGCTGGTTTCTCGACACTTGGTCGCGTGTGGACCAGCCGCCAGTTACCGAATTGCGCCGCGCCGAAGACGGCCGGTTGGTTTGCTCGCTCGAAAAAGCAGACGCGAGCGCGCTGTTCGCCACTGGTTGGACGGTTCCGGAGCGTTTCGTTGCCAAGGGCCGCGACGGGCGCACCGACATCTACGGCATCATCATCCGGCCGTCGCATTTCGATCCGGCGAAAAAGTATCCGGTCATCGAGGAAATCTACGCAGGGCCGCAGAGCGCGTTTGTCCCGAAGGCTTGGGACCGGCAGATCGAACGCATGAGCTTGCCGAACTGGGTTTTGTTGTCGTGCGGATGGATGGCATGGGCACCAACTGGCGTTCGCGCGCGTTCCACGACGTGTGTTGGAAGAACCTCAAGGACGGCGGTTTTCCCGACCGCATCGCGTGGCTGCGGGCCGCCGCGGCGACGCGGCCGTGGATGGACCTCACGCGCGTCGGCATCTACGGCGGGAGCACCGGCGGCATGAACACGCTTGCCGGGTTGCTGCACCACGGCGATTTCTACAAAGCCGGCGTGGCCGACTGCGGATGCCACGACAACCGCATGGACAAAATTTGGTGGAACGAAGCGTGGATGGGCTGGCCGGTCGGTCTCGAATACGCGGACAACTCCAACGCCACCCACGCGCACCAACTGCAAGGCAAACTCCTGCTCGTCGTGGGGGAGATGGACACCAACGTAGACCCCGCTTCGACCATGCAGGTCGTCAATGCTCTGGAAAAAGCCGACAAGGATTTTGAACTGCTGGTGATGACCGGTACAGGTCACGGAGCGGCGGAAACTCCCTATGCCAGCCGCCGCCGGATGGATTTCTTCGTGAGACATCTGCTCGGCAGGGAGCCGCGGTGGACGGAATGAGCATCAGGGAAGAGCTTCCCGTTCGCGACCAGCGCAAGGCTGTGGCCTTCGGCCTCGCCGCCGTCGCGCTTTGGGCGACCGTTGGCAGCGCTTTCAAGCTGACGCTGCGGCACGCGACGCCGATCCAGCTTCTTTTCTACGCCGCGCTGATGTCGGCGTTCCTGCTCGTCATGATCCTCGCCTGTCGCGGCGAGGTCGGCCAGCTCTTCGCCGCTCCCGCCGGCTCCTGGCGGCGCGCGGCGCTGCTCGGTCTGGTGAATCCGGTGGCTTACTACCTGCTGCTGTTTTTCGCCTACAACCGGCTACCGGCACAGGAGGCGCTGGTTCTCAACTACTCATGGCCATTGATGTTGATGCTGCTCAACGCGCTGCTTCAGCGCCATTGGCCGCGCGGCAGGGACATGGCGGCGGGAGCGGTCTGCTACGCCGGCATCTGGTGCGTCGCCACGCGGGGCGATGTGTTCTCGCTGCATTTCGCCGATCCGCTCGGCGTCGCGCTGGCGCTGGCCAGCACGGTGGCATGGGCGGTGTCGTGGCTCGCCGGACGCTCCGATTCGCGTCCGCCGGTGCTTGGGCTGGCGCAAAACTTTCTCGTTGCCGTGCCGGTGCTCGCCGTCGTTGTCGTTGTGACAGGCGGAGGATTCGGCGTGAACGGCTGCGCCGCGATGGGCTGCGCGTATGTCGGCGCGTTCGAAATGGGCGTGACGTTCGTGCTCTGGTTGATGGCGTTGCGTTATGCCTCCAATCCGGCGGTGGTGGGCAATCTCAGTTTTCTTGCGCCGGTGGCGTCGCTGTTCCTGATTCACCTTGTGGTGGGCGAGCCTCTGAAGACATCCACGCTCATCGGCTTGCCGCTGATTGTGGCGGGATTGGCCGTGCAAAACTGGCGGGGCCGGCGCGAGCGTGGCTGACAGCGGCGTCCGCGATTATTTCGCCGTGGGCGCGTCCACCCGGTAAACCGCGCGCTTGCCGGTTTTGTCCGACGTGAAATAGACCGCGTCGGCGGCATGGTTGAAGATGGGGTGCGGATGGGCGTCCTGCGATGTCCAACTTGAACCGTGGCGGCAGATCGGTTGCCAGTCGTAACGCTTCGCCTCCCAGTCGGCTTTCAACACGCTGATCCACGCCCCGCAGCCTTTCGGGCCGGGATCGTCGGGCAGCTCGTAACAGCCATCTGTCACCAGCCACCCTGGCCGGCCCACGGTGAAGTGGCCGTAGCGTTTCCACGCCGCCGGCAGCGCAATCTCCACAAGGCCGGAGCCGTCAGCATTCACGCGGCCAATGTAGCTCGGTCCCTTCGCGTAACCGCCGTGATAAATAATCGCCGAGCCGTCGCGCTCCCACATCTCGTGACACGTCCAGTCCGCGCGCTTGCGGCCGTCGCCTTCGGTGCGCAGGCGGATGTGTCGCTGGCCGTCCCAAAGCCACATTCGCCGGATGCCGCAGTCCGACGGCCACTCGTGGTTGTAGAGAATCAGGTTGCGATCGCGCGGCGAGAACTGCACGTGCGTGATCCACGCCCGCGGCACGCGCTCGCAGAGAACTTCCTTGCCGGTGGCGGTATCATAGACGCGCAGATACGACGAGAGGTTCTCCGCCTGCACGCGGGCGTCAATGTCGTAGGGCGGCTTGCCCTTGAGCAACGTGTCGCCGTCGAGCGCGCGCGCGTCGGTGGTCGGCACGCACAACCGCGTGCCGTCGGCGGAGACGTGCGTGAACGCCGTCATCTGGCCTTCCGGATATTCCGCCAGCACGCGCTGCTTGCCTTGCGTGTCCACCATGCAAATCTTCCGCCCTTGGATGAAATAAACCACGCCGCGTTCCGGGTCCACGCTCACGCTGGCCCGGCCCAAGCCGCGATACGGCTGGCCGTCGAAATAGACGTAGGACTTCAGCCAGCCTTCGGTGTTGCGTGTCAGTTGCCGCTCCTCGCCAGTCTTCGTGTCGCGCAGGAAAACGTTCGGATGCCCCGTGCGGTCGCTGAGAAAAACCAGCCGGCGGTCGTCCGCCAGTAAACTGGTCGAGGTGAAATAAAGCAATTGGTCGTTGGCGGGCGGCCCGGCCGTCACGCACATCGGCTCGACGGTAGTTTTGCCCGCGTCGGCGGCGAACAATCCGATGGAAGCGAAACCGGCGAGGGCCGCCGCGAGGAAAAGCTGAGCCTTGGTTTTCATCATGATCGGCTAGCTAATGACAAACGAAGCCTTTCGTAAATGATTTCGCAATAATCAGCGTTTCTTGAAAACCCAGGCAGATTGCTTTGTTGCCTTCTGAGTTCCGCCTGGGGAGTAAAATAATATCTCCAGATGTTTACTGAACTCCCGCCTGACATACTCGGGTGGATGATACGCATTGCAGGCATTGGAACCGGCATGAACGGCTGATTGAATGACAAGAAAACCGGTCTTGAAACGTTTTTCCTGCTCAGTCGTCAGCCAGTCATAGCGATCATGCAAAGTCAAATAGAGTATACCTCCCGGCTTCAGCACCCGCCGGAGCTCGAGAAGCCATGGAATCTGCATATCCTCAGGCAAATGAGTAAATACGGAAAAGGCATATATAAAATCAAATTGCTCTCCGGAATATTGGAGTTTCGGAATCAGTTGATTCAAATCGAACCTGCCAAACGGAATATTTCTTTTGCACCAGTTGACCAGTTGATAATTGATATCTGTGCCACACAAGGAAAACCGTTTGGGATCGCAGCGATCAAGCCAGTGTCTTGTCATCCTGCCGCAGCCGCAGCCGAAATCCAATATAGATTCAAAGGACTCCACTGCATAACCGCTTTGCTGCAAAGCTTGTGTCATAAACCCAAACGACTCGGCCCCCCCGTCAATGAAGTTGGCAAGATCAAATCTACCTGATACCAAGTAAATCAATCGAGGCGGCGGCAAGGGGACTCCGTTCTTGCCGGCCAAAGTTCTGAGCTTTCGATTTCTTGAAACCAGTTCTCTATTTGCAAGATACCCGGCGTATTCCACTGAATTGGTCTTCCATCTGGAGAAAACGAAATAGGCACGGTTCTTCAATGAAGAAAGCCTGTTTAGCATGGCTTGGAGTAATGCACAAAACGCGCGGGTTGTAAACATCAGCCGGCGGCAACCGATCTTTGGGGTGTGGGTGCGGGCATTGCCGTTCTTGTTGCGGCGAAATGTTTCTTTCTGGCAGACTGCGCGGCGCGAAGATTTTCCAACACCAAACAGTTCACGCGAAATGAAATTGAAACTCATCGAAGACGCTGTGGCCGCCGGGCTTGTTTTGCTGGCGATGGCTTGTTCCGATGCTATCCTCGCTGCCCCCGCATCCGCGCACGACCTGACTCTGTGGTATCAGCAACCCGCGAAGAAGGGGATGAACGAGGCGCTGCCGATTGGCAACGGAACGTTCGGCGGATTGATTTACGCTGGAGCGAGCCAGGAGCGCGTGGTGCTCAACGAGATCAGCCTCTGGACCGGCAGCGAGGTGTCGTCGGACGATTATTCGAAGATGGGCGCGTATCAGATGCTCGGCGAGCTTCTCGTGGATTTGGAAACGGTGACGATTCAAAACTATCGCCGTTCGCTCGACCTCGCGGCGGCGGTTCACGCCGTGAGCTACCAGTCCGGCGGCGTCACGTATCGGCGCGAAGCGTTCGCGTCACACGCGGACGGCGTGATGGTCGTGCGGTTCTCGGCTGACAAGCCGGCGTCGTGCAGCGGCGCGGTGCGGCTGCAAGGCGCGCACAACGAGACGACGGCTGCGACAGAAAACTCGCTCCGCTTTTCCGGCGCACTCGACAACTGTTTGAAGTATGAGACGAAACTGCTGGCGCTCCATGAGGGCGGAACAGTTGCGACGGGTGACGGGAAGCTGGAATTCAAGAACTGTGACAGCCTCACGCTGCTGATCGCCGCGGGCACGGACTACGTGGCCGACTGCGGAAGAAAGTATCGTGGCGATGACCCGCACGCGGCGGTTGAAAAGCGGCTCGCCGCGGCGGCGAAGAAAAAATACGAGGCACTGAAGGCGGCGCATATCGCGGATTTTCAATCGCTCTTCAATCGCGTGTCGCTCGACCTCGGCGCGACACCGGCGGAGCGGCTTGCGTTGCCGATGGACCAGCGGAAGGTGCTGCACGCCGGGAAGGGCGGCGACCCGGAGTTGGAGGAGTTGATGTTCCAATACGGCCGTTATCTGCTGATCTCCTGCTCGCGGCCCGGCGGCCTGCCGGCGAACCTGCAAGGGTTGTGGAACGACAGCAACAATCCGCCGTGGCACAGCGATTACCACGCGAACATCAACATCCAGATGAACTACTGGCTCGCCGAGCCGGCGAACCTCGCCGAGTGCCACACGACGTTGTTCGACCTGATCACGAGCCAGCTTGAGCCGTGGCGCAAGGCGACGGCGGCGGAAAAGCGGTTCGCGATCGAGTCCGGCAAATCGCGCGGCTGGGCCGTCCGCACCTCGCACGGCATCCACGGCGACATCGGATGGCAGTGGGACGTGACGGCGAACGCGTGGTATTGCCAGCATTTCTGGTGGCACTACGCCTTCGGCGGCGACAAACGGTGGCTCCAGCGCGTGGCGTATCCCGTCATGAAGGAGACGTGCGAGTTCTGGGAGGACCGGCTGAAGGCGCTGCCCGACGGCCGGCTGGTCGTGCCGAACGGCTGGTCGCCCGAGCACGGCCCGCACGAGGACGGCGTCAGCTACAGTCAGCAAATCGTCTGGGACCTGTTCAACAACTACGTCGCCGCGAGTGAGGCGCTCGGCGTGGACACGGCTTATCGCGCGAGGATCGCCGCGATGCGCGACAAACTGGTCGGCCCCCAGATTGGCAAGTGGGGCCAGTTGCAGGAATGGATGACCGATCGCGACGACCCGAACGATCATCACCGTCACACCTCGCACCTGTTCGCGGTTTATCCTGGCCAGCAGATCAGCATCGCCGGGACGCAGGAGTTCGCCGCCGCCGCGAAGAAATCACTGGTCGCGCGCGGCGAGGATGTGAAGTCGGATGTGCGCGAATGGTCGTTCGCGTGGCGCACGGCGCTCTACGCGCGCCTGCATGACGGCGAGAACGCGCACCGCTTGTTCCAACAGTTGTTCTCGAACCGCAACACCTGCCTGAACCTTTTCGGCCTGCACCCGCCGATGCAGATGGACGGCAACTTCGGCATTACCGCCGGCGTCTGCGAGATGCTGCTCCAATCGCACGAGGGCGAGATCAATCTCCTGCCCGCGCTGCCCAAGGCGTGGCCGAACGGCAGCGTGAAGGGCTTGCGCGCCCGCGGCGGTTACGAGGTCGACATTGCGTGGAAGGATGGAAAGCTCACTTCCGCGACGATCCGCAGCGTTGGCGGCGCGGAGTGCAGGGTGCGTTGCGGAGAGAAAGTGGCGACGCTGCGTTTGCGGCGCGGCAGCACCAAACAACTCGATGCCATTCTCGAATAGTTGACGCGCATGCCTATTTGTTGGACGGGACTAGACTCTAGTGGTTTCATGCTATGACGTGACGTGATATTTAAGGGACGTATGGGACGCTTTTGTTACATCGTGGCTGTAGTAGCAGGAGTTGTTGTGATTGTGTGGTTTGGTTTCGTATGCAAGCAGAATGTTCAAGGGCTTGCTCGAGCGGATTACACCTATAGTTTTACGCACAACATCGCGGACTTCTGCGAAGCCAACGACAAGAGACTGCCAAAAAACTGGGATGAGTTTGTCACGTGGTATAACAAAAGCCATCCGGGAGCGCATTTAAGGAAGGATGAATTGGAAGGGTGGATGGAACTTAAATGGGGGATGGCAGTGCGCGATATGGACTTTGACTCTGCTCATCCGATCGTCAGACTGCTAAGTCACTCTCGTGGTATTGACGAGCACGATTTGAACAGGTGGCTGATGGGCGAGATTAAGAGTATTTCCTACAAAACGATGGAAAAGAAGGGGCCTTCACAATAAAGCATTGTCTTGGCGTGCGGCGTCAGTAGTCTTGGCGGCCAACCATGAACGAGCAACAGTGGAAACAATTGCTGCGCGTTGTCGCAGGCGAACGAACGCAACCGCTGCCGGTGGCGTTCATCATTGACAGTCCGTGGCTGCCCGGCTGGGCGGGTCATTCCATCACCGATTACTACACGTCGGAATCGCTGTGGCTGGAACTGAACTTGAAGGCGATCCGGCAGTTCCCGGACGTCTGGTTTCTGCCGGGATTCTGGTCGGAGTTCGGGATGTGCACGGAGCCGTCAGCGTTCGGCGCAAAGTGCATCTGGCACGACCACGAGCTGCCGTTCGCGGAAAAGACCGTCGAGACGCCGGCGCAAATGGCGGCGTTGAAGAAACCCAACGTGCGCGAGGACGGCCTGCTGCCGTTTATGCTCAAGCGGATGGCGCACACGCGCGCGGCCATCGAGGCGGAGGGACACGCGATCCGATTCGCGGTGGCGCGCGGGCCGCTCAACATCGCGTCGTTCCTGATGGGGGCGACGGAGTTCATGATGGCGCTGAAGGAGTCGCCGCAGGAATCGCACGCGATGCTCAACACGATCACGGAGTTCCTGTGCGACTGGCTGAGGTTGCAAAAGGAAATGTTCCCGACCATCGAGGGCGTCTTCCTGCTCGACGATCTCGTCGGGTTTCTGGGCAAGGACGATTTTACAGAGTTCGCTCTGCCGTATCTGAAGCGCTCGTTCGGCGCGGTGGACGCGAAGGTGCGGTTCTTCCACAACGACGCGCACGGGCTGATTTGCGCACCGTTCCTGGCGGAGATCGGCATCAATATTTTCAACTTCAGCTTCAACCACAGCCTCGCGCAGATGCGGCAACTCTGCGGCGACAGCGTCGCGCTGCTCGGCAATCTTCCGCCCCGCGACGTGATGGCGCTCGGCACGCCCGACGACGTGCGCCGGGGCGTGCGCGCGATGCTGGAGCCGCTCGCGGACCAGCGCGGGCTGATCCTGTCCGTCGGCGGCGGCATGTCACCGAAGACGCCGACCGCGAATATCGAGGCGTTCATCGAGGCGGCGGCTGGCGTGGCGTAAACGGGCGCCAATGGCTGACCTGATTTGGCGGCAGCCGGGCCGTAGCGCCGGCATCCCTGCCGGCGGTTTTTCGTAATGCATCGGGACCATCGCCGGCAGGGATGCCGGCGATACAGGCAAGCGGCAAACCGTGAGAGCTTCGTTGACGGCGATGGCGGCTCCGTGATACGCCAGTGGTGCATCCTGAAGCAGCGAAGGAGAACTTTATGGCAAACACTCAATCAAACGCCGGCACGTTTAAGTCGTATCGGTGGATCGTATGCGGCCTGTTGTTTTTTGCCACGACGGTCAACTACCTCGACCGGCAGGTCATCAGCGTGCTCAAGCCCATTCTGGAAAAGGAGATGGGCTGGAACCAGATCGACTACAGCAACATCGTTGTGGCATTCCAGTTTGCCTACGCAGTCGGGTTGCTGGTGATGGGGCGGGTGATCGACCGCATCGGGGTGCGGCGTGGTTTTGCCATCGCGACGGTCTTGTGGGGTAGCGCCTCGGCGCTTCACGGCTTGGTTTACTTCATGGACCCGAAGTGGGTGCTGGAGTTGAAACACGGTTCGTTCCTCAGTGACGTGGCGATCTTCCTGCTTTACGGAACGTCGCCGCAGACGACGTTCATCTTGCCGATGAGCGTGCTGGCATTCGCGGCGGCGCGGTTCTACCTCGGCGTTTCGGAGGCGGGCAACTTCCCGGCGTGCATCAAGGCGGTGGGCATGTGGTTTCCGAAGAAGGAACGGGCGTTGTCCACAGGCATTTTCAATTCCGGCGCGAACATCGGCGCGATGGTGGCACCGGTGCTGGTGCCGTGGGTCGCCAGCCAATGGAACTGGGGCTGCGCTTTCTATACCACGGCGGCGCTCGACATGATATTCGTCGCGGCGTGGCTGTGGCTCTATCGAAGCCCTGAGGAGCATCCCAAGGTGACGAAGGAGGAACTGGCGTTCATCCGCAGCGATCCGCCCGATCCGCCGCAACAGAAGATTCCGTGGATCGCGTTGCTGGGTCATCGGCAGACGTGGGCATTTGCCATTGGCAAGTTTCTGACCGATCCGATCTGGTGGTTGTATCTGTTCTGGGTGCCGGATTTCCTTTATACGCGGCACGGGCTGAGCATCAAGGCGTTCGGGCTGCCGCTGGTGGTGATCTACTCGATGACCTGTTTCGGCAGTGTGGGCGGCGGCTGGTTGTCATCGAAACTGATCCACAGCGGATGGACGGTGAACGCGAGCCGCAAGACGGCGATGCTGGTGTGCGCGCTGTGCGTGGTGCCGATCATTTTGGCGACGCAGGTGTCGAACTTGTGGGTGGCGGTGCTGTTGATCGGTCTGGCGGCGTCTGCGCACGCGGGCTGGTCGGCGAACATCTTCACGCTCGTGTCCGACACGGTGCCGAAGCAGGCGATCAGCTCGGTGACCGGCATCGGCGGCATGGCGGGCGCGGTGGGCGGCATGTTTATCGCAAAGGTGGTCGGTTACGTCCTCGAACGCACCCATAACAACTACTTCATCCCGTTCGCGATGGCGGCGGCGGCGTATTTGCTGGCGCTGCTGGTCATCCACCTGTTCCTGCCGCATTTGGAGCAGATGAAACTGGAGGCGAAGAGAACCGGGCAAAGCTAGCGTTTGGTGTTCGTCGCTTGCATTTTGAAACAGCCCGCCACCGTTGGATTGACAACGGCGGCGGGTTCTGTTTTGTATGGAGTTACGGAGCGCGGGTGCGCGGCGACTGTTACATGAAACAGATCAACTTTATCATCCTGGCGATCATCGGACTGGCGATCCGACTCTGGCTGGTGCCGCAGTGGGTGGACGCGATGAAGTCCGATGAAAGCCGGCAGTTCGACCAGTATGCGGTGAACCTTGCCGAGCACGGCGTCTTCAGCGATGACGCGACGGCCAATCCACTTCCCAACGCGCGGCGCACTCCGCACTATCCGTTGTTTCTCGCGTCCGTCTATAAGTGGGCCGGATGCGAAAACTGGCGGGCGGTGCAGATCGTGCAGTCGGTGCTGGACCTGATCACGTGCTGGCTGGTGTATCGCACGGCGCGCGAATTGTTCCGCGACCGGCTGGTGGGCTACTGGAGCTACGGGACGGCGCTGATCGCGACGCCGCTGGTGGTGTTCACCGGCCACATTTTGCCGGAAACGCTCGCAGCACTGTGGACAACGCTGGCGGTGTTTTGCGCGCTGAAAGCGTGCCGCGACAATCGCAATGCCTGGTTCGTCGGTTTGGGCATCAGTTGCGCGGCGGCGGCATTGACGAAGCCGATGTTAATCGCGCTGCCGGTGTTCCTGCTGCCGGCGTTTTTTGTGACGCCGGAAGGCAGGCGGTTCTTCACGGCAAAGCGCGCGGCGCTGGCGGTATTGTGCGGCGCGCTGCTTTTCCTGCCGTGGGTGACGCGCAACATCGTGTCGGTTCACCAGTTCAATATTTTGGCGACGTGCCGGGCCAATGTCCAGGATGACGAGGCGCGCGGCTACCACCGCTGGCTCTCCACGTGGACGGATTCACAGGCTCACAATCGGCTGTTGATTGCGGCGGTGGTGGGGCAGGGCGGCGCTTTCAAGCCCGACCAGTTGCCGCCAGTGGAAAAATTCCCCGACTACGCGTTCGATTCAGACAAGGAACGCGACACGGTGAAGGGATTGCTGCGACAGGTGTATGTCCAGATGAAGCTGACGCCGGAGACCGACGCGGAGTTTGGCAAACTGGCGCACGAGAAAATCCGGCATCATCCCGTGCGTTACTATGTTCTGCTGCCGGTGTTTCGCATGGTCATGTTGTGGGTAGAGCCTCTCAGCCAGCAGTGGTTCAAGAAAGAAGCGCCCGCCCGGGCGATGCGTTACGCGCAAATGATCAACCTGGCCATCGTCGCGTTCGGCTTCGGCGGGTTGTGGGTGATCCGGCATCATTGGCGCGACGCGGCGCCGCTGATGTTCGCGATGCTGGCGTGCACGGTGGCCGGCGCGCTGGAGTGCTTCTGCGTGGCGTATGTGGACCCGCGGGTCGTGGTGCCGGTGTATCCGCTGATGTGCATCTTCGCCAGCGCCTGCGCGTTCCACCTTACGCGGGCCAAATCGCCGCTGAAAACCTCGACGGAAATCTACGAGCCGGACTACGACCGGTGGTAAGCGGAGCGGGGGCGGACCGGCGCGGCGGGTTCAAGCCGGCGGAGCGAAGCAGGGCGCGAGTTGCTCCAGACGGGTTTGAATGTTGTATTCCACCTCATACGCGAACGTGTCCAGGATGACCACGCCGTTCACGGCGGCATCCTTGTGTGAGGCGGCCCGTATGCGCTCGGCGAGATGGTTGTTCACGGTGTGAATGTCATGATACAGCGCCTGCAGACGTGCCAGACTCCAGTCAGGCGTTTCGCCTCCGGCTTGGCGCAAATACTGTTGCAGCATATACATCCCAAAAACACGGAAGACGGTCTCATTCGCGTCCGACAGGGGGATGTGGAAGCGGGCCATCGGCCGGAGCTTGCTTAGGGTGGGGCAGGCGGAGAGGGCCAATTGCAGGCCGATCAAGGCCCGCACGGCATTCTGGATGGAGGTGTGCGCTTGATGCGTCACGCCGTTTTGTTCCACGGTCAGATCGCACTTGTCGAAGGAGACGCATCGGTCAAAGGACTTGATCGTCGGGATGATGGCATCCATGGCCGGGCAGATCACGCGCTGGTTGCTCGGCAGCGGGCAGTGCGGGCAACGATGCGCGTCGAGGTCCATCCAGACGGGCATTCCTTCCGAACTGCGCAGTGGTGGAGCGGCGGGCGCCAGTTCATCCACTTGGAATTCGGCGCGGCAACCGTCGGCGAAGGCGAAGCGGTAACAAATCATGATCGTGCGTTGTGTCCAACACTGAGTATTTCTGCCGCCGTCAAGCGACGGCGATGGGCGGACTCATTATGAATAAACTTCGTTGTTTTCACGACGATCCCATTCCGGCAGCCAGCCGCTGCGCCGATGACCGGATGGTATGAATGCACCGGCAACAGCGCAATAACGAATACGCGGGAGACAATCTGTGGATGGCCGGCAGATCATGCCACGGGCGTTGGCGTTTGTTGGCAGACTGCGGATTGCTGGTGAGAACGTCCAATCAAAACCGCCACACCAGGCTCAAACCCGCGCCGCTGTTCAGCACGTCGTAACTGAAGTTTTGGGTGGAGTGGTTGGTGGACCAGCTCATAAACGCCCGCACACTGGCCCAGTCGGTGATGTAGTAAACCATCGTCGCCGAGATGATGTGCGCCTGGTCACTCCGCGAAACCGTCTGGTAGTCTTCATATTGCAGCCGGTAGAAAACCTGGGCGAGAAGCTTGGGCGTGATGGCGCAGTTCAGGCCGGCGAACAACCCGTGAGTGGCCCGCGTGTAGTTGCCGGGGTCGGCGAGGTAGTAATCGAACGTGTAACCGTAAGGCAGCGCGAACCGCTGGCCGAACTTCTCGGCCCGGCTGAAGACCAGAGAACCGTCGCCCTCTTTGTAAAAGACCGCGTCCGTCGAGCGGCTCTCCAACCGTGTGCCGGTGAAGCCGTAGCTGATGTTGAACCAGTCTCGCACGGCGGTGCCCATGGTAATCCCGCCCGCCAGGGAGTCAAAATCCAGATTGCTGTTGCTGTTGTAGCGGAAAAACTGTTGCCGGGCGAAAGCCGAGAGGTTGGCGCCCTTGATCCAGGTCGGATTCCACGCCAGCGTCGAGGAGCCGACGAAGACCAGATCACCAGCGGCGCTGCCGGAGTCTTGCAGCCTAGGGTTGTCGTTGTAAAAATACTGCGCGTCGCCGGAAATGGAGAACTGGGGAATGGCCGCGCGGCGCTTCAGCAGAAACTGGTTGCCGATTTCATCGTCCTCGGCCTGCGGCAGCGTGGCTTGCGGCGCCAGAGGCGCGAGCGGCTGGACTGGCGTGGCTTCGTATTGGCGGCGTTGCGCTTCCTGCGCGGGTGCGGGCGACACAAGCCCGATGAACGCCGCGGCGGCACAAAGGCCCAGCACAGCAGGCGTCAGCCGGCGCACGGGACGCGCAAGCGCCGCGGTGCGGTGTTTACAGGCCGGGATGGTGGTCAACTCCATGAGCGCGCAGACTACAACAAAAGGGTCGCTCTCGACAAGAGACTTTGACAAGAGATGGAACCAGCGCCCGTGTCCGGCGCTGGCGGGGAAAACCCGCTCAACGATTGTCGCCGCGCGGATACATCAGCGGGAAATTTTTCTGGAACGGCTCCTGGTAGCGATAGAGTTCGGGATAACCGTTCGGGCCGTGGGCCGGCGGCGGCGGCTCGCCGCGCAGCGTGGCCAGCAGCGCGCGCAACCGGTCGCGGGTCGCTTCGAGTCCGACGAAGCGCTCGCCGATATACCACGCAGGCCACTTGCCGGTTTCGGCCCGGTGCAGCGCGCCGAAGACGGCCTCGGTGGCGCGCAACGCGTTTTCAGCGCCCGCGATGGCCTGGTCCTTTTCGCCCTTGCCGAAGGAAGTCAGCGCCGCGCCGTAGGCTTCCAGCATTTCCAGCGTGTGCAGGTGGATTTGGATCGGCGTGAGCAGGTGCGCCTGGAAAAAGTCACGGCGCTCCGCCGGCACGCGCGCCGCGAGCGGCTCCGCCGCGGCGGTGAGGTCGGCCAAATAAACGCGCTTGGAGGAGGCGAAGGCTTGGAAGTCGCGCGCCTTGTCGAGCTGGCCCTTGAAAAGGGGCTTGCCCTCGGCCAGCCGCGGAGCGACGGTGCGGTCCAGCGTGCGCTGCATCGTGTACAGGCGGTTCTCGCCGAAGCGCGTCGCCTGCCGCTGGTAGGGGATGTCAAAGTAGCGCGCATACAACGCGGCGATGTCGGCGGCCAGCGGCGCGCCGAATTGCCGCCGGCTCCAGTCCGTCAGAAACTCCTTCGCGTTTTCATCGTCGCTCTTGCCCAGATGCGGAGTGGCGTTCCAGACGAAGCGCATCGCGCACTCGGTGGAGAGCGGCACGGGCCGCACGTCGCTGGTGTTGACGAGGAAAAAGTTCGTCGCGCCGGCGCGCACGAAGCGGCCGATTTCGCTGTAGATGCGGCCGGGCGGCACCAGCTCGCTGAGCTGATTGGCGCTGCCGCTGAGCATGGCGGTGTGGAAGTAGATGCCCTGGCCGGCCTGGACCGCGCCGTTGTCGCGGATCATGCCGGTGCCGTCGTCGGGCCAGACCTGCACGACGCCCGCGGGCAGCTTGAGGTGGCCCGCGTGCATCATCTCCGCGCCCTCCATCCAGAGGTTCGCAATGATCATCGCATGCGGATCGGCCGCGCGAATCAGTTCAACTTGTTTCGCGATGGCCTTGGTGATGACCGCGCCACGCGCCTCCGGCGTGTTCAGTTCCGGCTCGTCCGTCCAGAACGGGCGGTCATGCTTGCCGCGGTAGCCGACCGTCCAGACGACTTCGCAGCCCTTGAATGCCTCGATGCAACGCCGCCAATAGCCCTCCATGATCTCCGGATGTTTGGTGAACGAGAACGGCACGTTCTGCGGCCAGCGGTAGGTGTTCAGGCCGACCACGAGGATGTGGTGCATGTTCAGCGCCAGCCCGCGGCGCGCGGCGAGTTCCCAGCAACGCTCGTCGGGGTAATTAAACGTGCCCGGCACGATCATGTTGCCGCGCAGGCGCAGGAGCGTTTCGCAGACGCGGTCGAGCGTCTCCAGCGAGAAAACATTTTCGCGCAGCGGGTCGGGCGCGAAGCCGCCGAGCAGGTCCTCGTCGTTGATGAACCAGCCGCGATAGCGGAACGTCGCGGGGCCGAAGTTCTTTTTCAGGCTGGCGGGGATTTCGATCCGCTCGCGCCGCGCCGGTTCCTTGTCGGCCCAGAACCACCACGGGTCCACGCCGAGGATTTCCTCCGAGAGCGCGTAGGCGGCGTAGATCGCGCCGCGCACGTCCGCGCCGGTTGCGGTCAGCGTTGGCCGGCCATCCGCATCGGCCTCCACGCGCAGTGAAAAACTTTCCGGCGCCGCCGCCACGCCCGTCACGCTGAACCGGACCACCGGGCCATTCCATGACTTCGGCGTCTCCGTCAGCACGATGGGGCGATGTCCGAAAACCTTGTACCAATCGCGCTCGACATCGGCCAATGCGCGTTGCAGAGGCTCCGGCTGCTCCTTGGCCATGACCCACGGCGTGTCCGCCGTAATAACCACCGCGCTATCACTCGCCCACGCCGGCAAAACGCCAAGCGCCAGGGCGGCACACAGTCCGCATAGGCTCTGTCTCATCGAGGATTTCCTTTCGTGATTTCCGATTATGCCGCCCATCTCCTTCCGAAGAAATACAAGAAATGCAGTTCGGACAAGAGGG
>Ga0114951_10000499_pt1 | contig 54334 bp, 46 predicted proteins | sample AM7aDNAmetaG_FD_88677 | JGI IMG/M metagenome (GOLD analysis project Ga0114951, IMG submission 88677) | Freshwater microbial communities from Finland to study Microbial Dark Matter (Phase II) - AM7a DNA metaG | ecosystem: Environmental > Aquatic > Freshwater > Lake | place: Finland: Lake Alinen...
GTTCTCAAATGGGAGTGAACTAATGGATGCGAATAATACGTTTGTCCAGCCGAGGTTCGGCATGTTCTCTCCCGAAACCTTCAAGATCATCAATATTCCGGAATCCGGAACGTATTTCCTTAGCGTAATCGCTGAGGATAACCCCAAGCTATGGAATGTATCTATCATTTCCATCCCCAAAATTCTCGGGATGGGACCAGGGCCTGCAATTAGCAAAAAGGTCTAATTCCAGGCCCGTTCTCCAGATAATTTTTTTGGTATTCGAATCTGAATCATAGTCACCATGACACTGAAATTTGTCGTATCTGAATTCACTAAATTAGTCGCAAACTCCTGTTTTTGGAATTAGAACTGACCTTAATTATAAATGGGAAAAAATGATAATCAATTGTAGGTATACCTTATGAAAACTATCCATAATCTGATGATTCTAAATAAGAGAATATCATGGCAGGTCGTTATATCGGTCTGCATCCTTGCACTTTTATGCATTACCGTCCCTCTGGTATCAGCAGAAAATAATCAAGTTGGATATGTGCAGGCAGGGAGCACGGATGTAAGTGGACCGGTACCAAATCCCTATCTTGCAGCTCCATTATATGCCCTCACCCACTTTGACTCATCACAGAGTGATTCAACCAATTATGGCCCCCCAAAGGGTGTTTTCACCATTGACCTGAAGACAGAGCCGATAGTTTATGGCGGACCTGTTAATGGTATGACGCTTGTCTCTACCGACAAGAATTATATGTGGGCGGTCGGGTCTGATCGTGTAACATATGTGGATATAAGTGGAGAGAACTTGAAAGCCGTCGCCTCATTTGAAGCACTAGCCAATGCGACAGCTAATGCACTACCCGCGATTCCCGATGAGAACTTCAGAAAGTTCGGGGAATCTTCTGCAGTCGGAATGAATGCAACCTCTATGGACCGTACCTTACAGGAGCTCTTTAATGTTAACTATGGATACCGGTTAGGAAACGGGGGTTACCCGGTAGTAGATAATGAGAACACCCTTTACTCCAACTACGGAAAGAGTCTGTATGCCTTTGTCCTGAAGAATCCCGCTAATCCCACCGAAGGGATAATTCCCAGAGCAGTGATCCAGGATGTGTTAACCTCCATCCAGGGTGAGAACTATCCCAAAGATGCACAGATCCGTGGTCTCTCGATGACATATGATGGTTTTCTCATCATTCTTTTCACTAACGGAGTCGCTGTCATCCCCCGCAATCTTGATACGAAAAAAGCGTCATTTTACCCGTTCGGTGATGATGAGATCGTATATAATTCACTAGCTGTAGACGAGAAGAATGGCCTGTATGTTGCAAGCGACAAAATTATGCATAAATTAGTCTGGAACGGAACAGCCCTATCAGATGCCGAAGCAGACGGGGCCTGGACTTCCCCCTATACCTACTCGACCCAGCCCCCGATCATCAAGTTCGGGAGTGGAACCGGATCTACACCGACCCTTATGGGGGTTGGTAATAATAAGGACAAACTTGTGGTCATCACCGACGGAGCAAAGCACATGAACCTTGTTGCCTTCTGGCGGGATAATATCCCTAAAAATGGAACACGAATCGCCGGGCAGATACCGGTCACCTGTGGCTTTTCTCCTCTCCCTGAGTGGATCCAGTCTGAGCAGTCTGTTACAGTCAAGGGATATGGAGCCTTTGTGGTCAATAACATACCACTGAATATTAGTTCAGACCTCATTGGAAAGAACAAGATCCTGCAGGTTTCACTCATGGGTCCAGCGTATGAGACATCTTACGGTGTTGAGCGGTTTTTGTGGAATACGACCGAACATAAATGGGAATCGGTTTGGGCACGATCTGATGTATCATCGACCAGCATGATCCCTATCCATTGTGATGCCGGCAACATGGCAGTCATAAACGGATACCGGTCACCGAAAGGCTGGGAGGTCCTTGGTCTTGACTGGAACACGGGTAAAACAGTACACCAGACAATATTTGGAAATATCAACCTTGGAAACGGTGGTTATGCTATTCTACAGTATCTGGAAGATGGAGACCTGCTCTTTAACGAGTTTACGGGCCCGGTTCGGGTTCATTATGATCCACAAGGAGTAAGTGTATCTACACAATCAACCAAAAATAAGCAAGCAATTAAACCCACTGCTTTCACTGTTAAGTCAGTTCAATCAACCGGATTATCTCTTGCCAATTTATCAAATGATCAGCCAAGTACTAGTTTAATGCTGGATCCCGGGGTTATCCTCGTATCGTTCCAGGCTAAAGACCCTCAGAAAATGCGGTTCAATCAGCAATGCAAACAGAGTTGGGGAGAGTTTTCAGATATCCGGATGACCAGCCCCTATGATGGCAGTCTTGCCTATGGAATCCCGGCAAAAGATGAATGCTTAGTTAACATATCAGGTTCCGGTACCTGGACAGCACAGATAAGCCGGTTTGATATGAAAACTCCCCTGAAGATGCCTGTGAACCTCTCAGGTTCTGGTACCATGGTTTCACCGTCCTTTACGCTGGAGAAAGGAAACTATATCTTCCAGAGGGAAGAGACCGGGACAGCATCGCCGGTGTATGAACTCATGTTCTCAAACGGGAGTCAACTTATGAATATGAATAATACGTTTGTCCAACCGAACTTCAGCAGGTTCTCTCCCGAAACATTCCGGATAATCAATATTCCGAAATCCGGTACGTACTTCCTGAGCGTAATAGCTGAGGACAACCCCAAGCCATGGAATGTGTCTATCATCTCCATCCCCAAAATCCTCGGGATGGGACCTGGGCCTGCAATTATCAAAAAGGTCTAATTCCGGATCCATTCTTTAGATATTTTTTTCGTTCACCTGCTGTTATCTCCTGGTAGACCTTTTTAATCAGGTATTCTGTCAGGGCAAACCCGAATTTATTCATATTATTGGCTTTTGCAGCCTGTATCAGTTTTGCATTTCCGGCAGCGTCTTTCTGGATAGAATCAAAGAATAATTGGTCCGCGCCAGTAAATTCTGTCCCGAACCGTTCGTTAAGGGTCTCCGATAATTTTTGACAATGGAGTTTTTTCTCCTGTCTTCACTCCGGTACCAACGTCAGTCGGCCCGCTGATTGTGGAACCACCCGTTTTCTCCAATTCTATCTGATTATTTTCGCATACCTTCTGTAATCTGTAATACTGGAGGGTTACATCATCATCAAAACGGTAAACTATTCCGGGTTTTTCACTTTTGATGGCATTAGCTAGAGCCCTCCCATATGCATAGAGGATCTCGAGATCAAGGTCGGGATAGGGTAGTATCTGTGATAAAAATGCATAAATCCTTAGATATGAAGTGAGGACTTTTTTGAACTCTTCCTGTTCATTTTCAGGACGCTCTTCCTATCTTACTCGTGCTTTTGAGATCATTGAATTAAGCTGAGCATGATTTGACGGGCTTTTACACTGATAAGACCAAAATATTTTCAGAATCTTTACCTAACCTAGTGCTAATATCAACTTTCATTTTTTTGAGTTGACTTAAAATTCGCATATTTACAATGTTTTTTCTGAATGCGGCATATCTCTCTTTAAAGAGAAGTTTTCCAAGATTTTGAACGAAATGGTAGTGACATATTTGTTGCTGCACCCCTGGAAAGACGTCTGTTGCAGCATCACTTATCTGTTTGCTCATATCTCTGACAATAACTATTGGGTTTCCATATAACAAATTCAACCCTTCCTGGAACGTCTTTACATATTTTTTGTTTTCTGTGGTGATAGTTTGAGCATCTAAGGTAATTCCTGTCTCACCTTCTTTCGCCATAAACACAATTTCGTTACCTGCCTCACCTGTTTTCGTTTAACGAGGAGTTTTTGTTTGCAGATGGGGCATTCATCTTGGACCTTTTCGAGTTCTTCTGGTAAAATAGGAAGATAAAGAACGTTTTTTTTTCAAAATCGTAGGTGATGCCTATGCGTTTCAGCGAATCCCTCAAAACTGGTTGGCCCATATCCTCTAGCAAATCAAAAATCTCTGTCGGAGATAAATTCCCCTGCATAAGTCGAACCGCTAAATAGGAGAATTGTGCATCATTTATTGAAAAATTGGTGGGGACGAGCGGATCAGTACCTAAAGATCTGATATGCCGCTGTTTTACTTTCCCATCCATTCGAATTGATTCCACCTCGCTGTAGTAAACTCTGATTTCGCCATTTTTGTTGTGGCGGATGTTCTTTCGTATATAACTCATAAATTAGTGTAACGTTCCACTACTATATAGCACTACGGATCCACCGAAAAAAATTTCATATTTGGTATAAATCTGAAAAACAGGGTTCAATTGCGAAATTTTAGTATCCTAAAAACTAACCTGATTTTGACGCTATAGTAACGGTTGGAATCATGATTGTTTAGTCTCTTCTTGCCACAGTTAATAATCATCGTCCTTCTGTAATCGTCTGTTGATTAATCCTTCTTCTTTAAACCGGGAGGATGACGGTTTATTGCGAGAACACATTACCGGGTAATCTTACCATGTCCATCAATCGCCCGATGGTTAATTGAGTGTTAACTTCCCGGCGGGTTATTCGAGTAAGAAAAAGACCGTCGGTTATTCATGTGAACAGTTCCACCCACCCATCCCGTAAGTACTTACACGCTTGGGAGAATATGGGCCTCCATGTATCGCCAATTAACTGGTGCACCTTATTGCCTGGACAAATTGAGGGGTGTCCAGGGAAACAAAGATATCCGAAATCTTAGTGTAAACATGTATTTACAATGAAACAGACAATAGAGTCTAATGGCAGATGCTATCCGGGTCCTCTATGTTGATGACGAATCCGGTCTTCTCGAGATCGGAAAATTATTCCTTGAGGAATCAGGTGATTTTTCTGTTACAACCATTGATTCTGCATCTGCGGCATTAGACTTCCTCAATAAGGAAAAATTTGATGCAATAATTTCCGATTACCAGATGCCAGGTATGGACGGAATCCAGTTTCTTGTTGAAATAACTCCATGCGGCCTATGAGGAACTAGCTGCAACTGATAAGGAACTCCGTGCTAATCTAGATGAACTTACCCTGAAGGAACAAGCACTGCGAGAGAGTGAGGGACGGGTTTCAGGAACTTATTAAAAATGGCCATATTTTCTTTGAAACGGTCCACATCACGCAGGATTGCCGAAAAATTCCTAACAGGCGCGAGTGCAGTTCTTTTCGGTCGAAGGTAGGACCCCCGTTGGCGAGGACCCGCCGGGTGTGGTGCACCTCCCGCGGACCGTCCAGGGTGATCTGGATTGACGCGATCATGAGATCATTAAGTTTGTTGATCTTCTCATCGTCCAACAGGTAGCCGTTGTTTACCAGACCAGCTTTTTCGTAGGTGAGACCCAAGTTCCTGAACTGCCCGGTCAGGGTGCAGATCGTATCGAAAGCCAGGAGTGGTTCGCCACCATACCAGGCGACGGATAGATGCCGGATATCCTTGTAGTCCTTGATGAAGTCGACCAGCCGATCCATGGTCTTTTGGGTCATCATTGCCCCGTTCAGCTGACTCTGCTCGAAGCAGTAAGGACAGCGGAAGTTGCACCGGAGCGTAGGGCAAATGGTCAGACCGAGTCTGGAAGTGTCAAAGCAGGCTGCCGCGTGTTGGATTGGGCATTGTAGAGGAAACCGCCACAGTGTCCTTTTCTGAATAATCTGTTATAGCGTGACCATTGCATAAAATTTCCCCATAATTTCGTGGATTGATTCTATTGTGTATTACTGTGCCCTGCCATCCGGGCTAACGGGACGCCAATGGTAGGAGGTATCCGGTGCGGAAATTGACTGTGCCTCACAGGGGAATGGCAGGACCGGATGATCCTGCAGAGGAGTCACCTCCATACCACTGACAGGAAAACGGGTAACTCTGGGATTCATGTTAGTATGCTCTGTCATGAATTGGCGAAAAAGTTTACCTAATTCTCTTCAGATTAATTGATAATGTGACCTACGGCTTGGGTGCCTCAATATTGACAGCACACTGAACCGTAAACATCCCGGAAAACTTCCACCTGTTACCAATATAAGTTTCTCATCAGATAACGTTTTCATGACTTGTGTCAATTCCTCTTTGGTGAAATCGTCGCAAAGATGGCCACTCCATGGTACCGAAATCTGCATTTGCGTATCGTTGCAGATAATGGCATAGGGATGGCAGAAGGAAATGATGTCTCTATGTCCCACACACTCGGACGGTTCCTTATCCGGTTTATTGTAGAGCATTAGTTGCAGGGGAGTATTGAAATCAATACAACAGGAGGAACCGTATATTCTATCCGGTTTCTGCTGCCGGCAATTAAAGGGGATCATTTCGATGAACAAGTGGTTTAGGTGGGTAGTGCCGAATGGAAAGTGGCGTCATGGGAGTGAAGGGTGACTAATAATACCAGAAGAATGTATTTACAAGTTCCTGGTTCAACCAGATCGAGTTTGAAATCGAGGGCGGTTAAAAACATTGATTACGGGTTATTGATATATGGTATATAAAGGAGTGAAGCTATTGCCTGAAGAGTATGATCCAAAAAAAGTTGTGGGAGTTCCTTATCAACGGGGGATGCTTCCCTATGGCGGTGGCGTTGGTCCTGATGGTCTGGTAGTCTTTGCCCTCAGCCGTGAAGAGGCAGAGCGACGCGTCCAGAAATACCGTGCTCTTGCATAATGAGTAAAAGAGTATTTCTTGATACCGGAATCTTTTTTGACTGCCTGTTAAATCAGGACAGGAAAACCCTCATCAATCACGCAGTCAACCGGGACTATCTCATATTTACATCTCTGTCGGTGATCGGTGAAGTAATACTAATAATGAAACGAGATGCAAAATTTGCAGAACACCTGACCGGTTTTTTTTCACTTCTCAATGAATGGAAGATTACGATTCTCGTTCCTAATGATGGTGTAGCGGTTATCTGCTATGAATTTTCACAGGACTTAACCGACGGCCGGATTATCAGTCAGAAGACAGACCGAACACACCTTGCATACGCAATGGCTTACGACTGCGATTACTTTATTACATCCGATGAAGCGTTAATCAGATACAAGATCTCCCGCCGGCTCAAAGAATCGGATTATGTGAAGCCAGAAACACTCCCCCTTGAAATGTTTAAGAAAGTAGTGATGAGCTAGAGGGGTAACCGTCTGTAAAGTATTCTATTCTGACATGATCCGGCTCACCATGGAATATGAGGAGATCGGTATCCATGCTCCCACCTGACAGGATTGCCGGATACTTGTAGATACTGTGGCAAAGCAAGCCTAGACCGGAAAGCTCGTGGTGAACAACGACATCCCAGTCGGAACGGAAATGTTTGCCGATCCGCTGATTGTCAGGGTTTTTTACAACCTGATAAATAATGCGATGCAATATTGTAGGAAGATCACAGCCTTCCGGTTCACTGTTGAAAACAGTGAAGGGGATCATGTCATAGTGTGCAAGGACGATGGCGATGGGATTTCGGAGGATAAGAAGAAATGATCTTCGAGCGGGACTTTGGGAAAAACTTAGGGCTTGAATTAATTCTGGCGAGAGAAATTCTTGCAATTACTGGCATATCGATACAGGAGACCGGCGAGGCGGGGAAGGGAGCACGGTGCCGAATGGGAGGTGGCGTTATGAAAGTGAAGCGAGTTAATTTGCTGTAGATCGCTCCGGTCGAACCTGACAAATTTTTAAAAACAATTTAATGATAATTTTGCATCTGTACCAAGGTAATATCAATTGAAGAGACAAACAGTATCCCTTGGAAGTATATAAGGAGAAGACTATGAGAAGACTCGTCATTCTTACTGCAACTATAATCTTCTTAATATTGGGACTGACAGTTGTTGCCGTATCACTATCACAGACACCTCTCACAAATGAAATTGCTAATCTCACGTAAAATGTTTCAGTGAAGGTAACCCCGACAAATACAATCTCATCAAAAATTCAGAATTCTGTCACAGCGAAGGCTGCTGGAGGAAAACAAACAGTAAACGGCACGAGCACAATAAGTACCGGAGTAGGTACTCTAATTTCAACTTCTGTTCAAACAAAAATGCAGTCGGTTCTTACACCCCATATAACGAAAACTACGGCCACTAGTATATCTAATCAGGCTAAAACAACCACCATTTATGATTTTATTTATCTTAACAATAAAAAGAATGCCAATATAACAAGCATTAGTGATTATATAATTGACTGGAACGGTCCGAATACTAATCCTTTTACCAATATTAAAGGAACCGGAACGTCTGAACTATTAGATCTTATCTATCCAGACGGTACAAGGATGATAATTATAGCCAAATCGAGTCAACCAGTCCAGGTTTCAGTTGGCGGCTCGAAGCCGACTGTTCTTCTATCAGAAGGTGATACGATTATCGAATTTCCAGATGGGACCTATGATGTAATAAAAAATAATAGCACGTTTGTCTCCCATATGAATAAGGTAAAAGATAGTATCAGGGCAGCAAGGATGCCCTTAACACGCCAAACAACCCCGGCAAAAAATGTGCCTATAGAGACTGAATCACCAATAATTGTAACCCCATGAATTGGTTAACACCCTTCTTTTTCAGGCTGTAACGTTTCAATGGTATTGTATAATTTAGAAGATATTATTGTATCCCACTTGACTTCACATTAAATGGCTGATGCATTCTACCAAGATTTTCTAAAAATATTAACCCATAAATCAGAATGTAACCTGTCGCCAATTTATGCAAATTCCGCCCTAAACAAAATGTCTCCTCGAAGTTGACATAATCTTCTCTCCATATGTCGAGATTGTACCGTATTGACAGACCTTCTATTTGCGTCACTAGTTTCACATAAGTTACATTGTGCGACACAAAGTATAATCCCTGTCGCACAAATCGGATTGTATTTCATGGGTGTCGTTCAACCTCTCTCCTTCGAACAATTGCTATAAGCGAAGGGACCATGTAGGTTGCTCCATGTCTACCACGGTTCTCTTCTTTAAGTCCACCCCGTTATCGATTGCCTGAATGACTACTTCTTCTCTGCCTTTGCCGGTGAACAGAATGAATGGAATCTTTCCAAAGTGTTTGCGGACCTCAATAAGAAACTGGATGCCGTCCGTGCCTGGCATCTGGTAATCAGAAACGATAGCATCAAAATTTTCCTTATTGAGGAGATCTAAAACAGTAATCGCCGAATCAATAGTTCTAATAGAAAATATTGAAACAAGCAGAGGAGCTGGATTATCAGCTGGCAGGATGCGAGACTCAACCTTCGGTAAGGATTTTCTCGATCCTATTTGTCACTGTTTTTGCAGTAATGCTCGGTCATGGTATTATTCTTCCAGTTCTTCCGATTTTTGCACAACGCAGTATACATCGCCTTCTTCCCTATACTTGCAAAAGTTCCTGCCAGAACGTTATCTGGAGGGATGACTTGATGATCGATTCGGGCTGGAAATCTCCTACATCGAGTAATCAGAAACGATGTATCACTTTTTTTCTTATTGGGGAGGTCTATTCAGTAGATGCCAAAGGAAGAGTAGTAACTGAAATGTCCCTGGGTTCGACCGGGGCGATCTACAACAAATTAACTCCCTTCACTCCCATAACGCCACTTCCCCTTTGTCACCTTGATCTCGAATCGAGCTCCCTCCCCTGGCTCACCGGTCTCCTGTATCGTCATTCCGGTAATTGCAAGAATTTCCCTGACAAGGGTTAATCCAAGCCCTGAGTTCTTCCCAAAACCTCGCTCAAAGATCTCCTCCTTATCTTCAGCGGGTACACCCTCACCATCATCCTCACATATGATCTGATGACTATCGCGAGATTCCTGTATAGAAAATCGAATAGTAGTAATTTTCCCGCCGTGCCGAACTGCGTTATCTATCATATTGTAAAAAACCTTTCCTATAAGCAGATCTGCGAATACTTCTATACCAGAGGGAAGATCATTTTCCACCACGACCTGACCCAGCAGGATTTGCTTTGCAGCAGTATCCACGAGTTTGTAGCACTCCTGCCAGGATGGAGCATAGACGCCGATCTGCTCGTATTCCTTGGTGAATTGGATCATGGCAGAAATTCGCTGTACAGTGGTAGAGATCTTGGATAAGTACTCATCATTTTCTAGATTGGATTGCTCATCTTCCAAAATATCGAGGTACCCATTAATAACTGCAAGTTTGTGGGTAATATCGTGACGAGTAATGCCGGAGAGAATGGAGAGTTTCTTGTTTGCCTGCCGGAGTGATTCCTCCATCTGCCTACGTTCCGTGATATCCCGGGAGATCTCTAATACTGTAATGGGGTTACCATTTTCGTTGTTCAAGGCTACATTCGCTGAACATTCGAAGAATTTCGTCTGACCTTGTATGTCTGTCACGCGGGTCTCATGCCTGTGAATCTCTCCGTCCTGAAACGCTTTGAGTGTTATACATGGATAAGGTTCGCAAGGACTTTGTCGCTGATGATACACTTCGTAACACTTTCTGCCAACTAGGTCTTTCCCAAAATATTTTTTAGCAGTTTCATTAGCCCAAATAATGTTCAGATCCTTATCCATCATGCTCATATTGTCCGCTATCGATTCTAACATGGCATTAAGTTTCCCTTCACTCTCCCGTAGTACTTCTTCCGCCCGCTTTCGTTCGGTGATATCACGATTGCTGCCACGATTCCCCAGGTATTCTCCATTAGTATTGTATATAGGCTGACATACATGACTTATCCAACGTTCTTCCCCGTTTTTGGTTATGATCCGATATTCAAGAGCACTATGCTCAATATTTTGACTCTCTTTGGAAGACAAGTGGCAAACAATTTTGTCCCGGTCATCATTATGCGTTATTTTAGTCAGCAGATCTGGATCCCGAATAAACTCTTCAGGACGATAACCGGTGATTCTTTCACAGGATGGAGAGACATAATTATAGCTTCCATCCGGAGTAATCCAGAACTCCCAGTCATAGGTAAAATCAGCCACTGTGCGATATTTTTCTTCGCTTTTGCTGAGTTCTTCTTCAGACAACTTACGCTTTGTAATATCCTCAACAAACCCTTCATAATGGCTGGGCTTGCCCTGCTGATCTGATACGATACGCAAATGCAGTTTTCCGTGTAATAGAGTATCATCTCTGCGGCGGTAGCGATTTTCTGAGTCTATAAATCCTCCTTTATTTAATACGGCGGTTGCTACATCGTCATATTCAAGGGGGTCATAATAGATCTGCTTCGCGATGTTTGTGATAGAAATTATCATATCTTCAGGAGAATTATAGCCAAAAATATTGGCAAGAGCTGGGTTTACATCAATAAATTTTCCATCAAAGGTAGAATGGAAAATACCGAGGGCTGAATTATGAAAAAGATTGTAATATTTCTTCTCGCTATCTCGCAGTGCCTCTTCCGCCTGCTTGCGTTTTGTGATGTCACGTGCGATGCTCATTACGAATGGCTTATCGCCAAGATGAAAAACAATTGAGTTAACCTCCGTGGAAATTCGTCTTCCATCCCGCGTGATGTGAACTGTTTCAAAAATAAGATGACCATTTTTGTTAAGCTCCTGAATCCGTTCTTCTACTTTCCGGGCATGAACAGGTTCATCTACATCCCCTGCCTTCATCTTTAATAATTCTTCACGGGTATAGCCTAACCGTCTGCAGATAACATCATTGACTTCAACCAAATTTCCTTCAAAATTATGTATTGCAATCGCGTCACCGGCATTTTCAAAGATAGTGCGATATTTTTCCTCGCTTTTCTGCAATTCCTCCTCTGCAGTAAATCGTCCAATTCCGTTCCCTATTAAGGCGGCAATTGCTTCGAGGGTCTTTCGACTTTCATCTGTAATTATATTACGAGTATGGGATGCAATGTTGAAACATGCAATAACCCGGTTTTGTGAAAGTATAGGAATAATAGCAATTGCATGTAGATTCTCTTTTATTCTTGCACCGGCGATAGATATACCAAGCATCAAGTATTGGGAATAAACGGATCTCCCAGAGAGAACGATATGTGCTGATTCAGAATCTGCGTTTATACAGGAAACTTCTTTAATAAATTCATCTGACAATCCTGAAGAAGAAGTTAAAATAAAGTCACCCGTATTTCTATTTAAAAGATAGATCCCACCTGAGTCCATACCAGACAAACGGATTGCTGTTTCAACACAGAGAGGAAGCACGTCAATAAGTGAAACTGCCGAAGCTAGTGAGATTATCATCTTATGTTCTGCAAGCAGACCTTCTTCTATCTGCTTTTGCTTTGTAATATCTCTGCCAACCGATTGATACTCTTTCAGTTGACCATCGGCAAAAAAAATCGCACGATCAACCCAACGCAGCCACCTGATACTTCCATCTGGCATAATGACCTTATGTTCGATAATTTTATAAGGATCATTTTGTACTAGGGAGGCAATGAGTCTGGAAATTTTTTGATTATCTTCGTGTGATATTTTCGGCTTGAATTTACTTCCAATAATTGTATTGCGATCCAATCCAAAATATCTACAATAGGCTTCATTTACAAAGACATGTGTTCCGTCCGGAAGAAATCGACAAATAATCTCGGTCTGATCCTCAACAACATGTCGATATCGTTCTTCGCTCTCACGGAGGTCTAACTCTGCTTTTCTTCTAAAAGCAGCGTAACGAATCTTATTTGCAAGTTCAGCAAATTGTGACTTTGGTTCACCACCTTTCTGAAGATAGAAATCAGCCCCTTCATTGAGTGCTTCTATAACAACTTCTTCACGTCCCCTACCGGTAAAGATTATGAAGGGTGTATTATTTCCAGTTCTTTTAAGTTGTTTCAGAAAAGTAATTCCATCCATTTCCGGCATCTGGTAATCGGAAATGATGACATCATAATTTTTCTCTTTAAGAAGTTTTAATGCAGCATCCGCTGATCCTACGGTTTCAACAAAAAAATCACCTGATTTTTCCAGAAATATTTTTCCGATGCTAAGAAGATAAGGTTCATCATCTACATAGAGAACCCGGATAGCATCTAACATTATATCTATATCTCTCTCTTCATGCACATACTATTTTGCATTCCAGTTGAACCATCTCTTTTTATTCTGGAAATCCATATTATTTGATCAGGTGAATGAATGGACATTAATGAATGCATAATATTTGCAAATGAAAACCCGGTGACTTATATTGCAACTGCTGAAGGAGACCAGCCCCGGGTCAGGCCGTTTGCGATGTGGTTTGCTGATAAATCTGGTTTCTATTATCATACCGGTTCGCCAAAGGCGGTCTGCCAGCAGCTTAAGAAAAACCCGAAAGTCGAACTCTGTTTCTACAAACCAGGTGAAGCTGCAGGAACAATGATGAGGGTGACAGGGAAAGTTGAATTCCTCGAAGATCCTGTGCTCATGGAAAGACTCTTCGTGGACCGCCCATGGATGAAAGACATAGTAAATGCCGGTGCCGGGAAAGTACAGATTGCGATATTCAGGGTAGCACATGGGGAGGCCTGCTTCTGGACAATGGCAAACAATATGCGGGAGAATGAGGCACCCCGTGTCAAATTCTGATATTTTTTTTAGGATTTATGCTCAAGAATATATCCAATTGCGATGCTTATAATGGGTATACTCAGATAACGTAAACCAATTTGAGAGAAATATGCTGTATACGACATACCTGACATAGGAATCAGGACTATAAAATGAAGGATTATATTTATCGCAAACCAGATTACTCCAATAATAATTCCATCGTGCAGATAATTATCTGATTCACGTATAAAATCTTAAATAAAAACAGGAATAAAGTATTTTTTGAAATATATGAATTTCATTTGTTTTTAGTTACTGTTACTTGTGGAGTGAGTATTTTTGTTATATTGGTTTTATTTTGAGATGCATTCACTGTATTTTTGCCTGAAGTCTCATTTGACAGGAAATTTGGCTTTAATATCGAAGACGCAAAATTTCCGATCACAGTTCCGGATGATTGTCCACTTCCCGAGTCTGAACCTGACTTTACCAGAAATACGCTTCCTGATGGTCCAGCCGTAGTCGGAGTAGAGAACACAAAACCATTTTGAAACCCAATCAGACTAATTTCAGCTGGTGTTGTAGGTTGAACGACATATACCACTACTGCTGAAGGTTTATTTTCAGTTTGAGTGGGGTTAACAACAAATGCCGTTTCACCACTCAGTTTCGATGGCGAGTCCCCTTGGACCGTAAAACTTTGCGCAGTGACAGGGGTCGTAGTATCGGATACTACTGCCCTCTCGTTATTCGGTTCGCTCGTGATTGTATTGGCCTGAACTTTGTTCGCAGTAGTGATTGCTTTCATTGTTTCGGTTTCACACGTATCAACACATGTATTTACAGCACAGGTATCAGTGCATGAATTTGTATTGCAGGTGTCCATACAGGAATTCGACTCACAATTACCGGCACAAGTACCGGATTCACACGAATCTGTGCATGTATTAACAGGACAAGTGTCCATACAGGAATTATACAGGCAATTCAGGTATGTCGGTGCATCACCAGAGTTTACATCAAAATTTATATTAACTGAACCTGATGTATCAGCGGTCGTTCCTACTGATCTTCCGGAACTGTCACTTGTAGCTATATCAGTACTTGATGATCCAAGTGAGTTGAGAGTTTTACCTGTATCTGTACTCGAAACTGCTCTTCCACTATCTGAAGAAACTGTTGAAGCTTTCACTGTACTACTTGTAGCAGAAATTGAACCGGCGTTCACAGTATTCGCATAACTATTACCAAACATGCTGCCGCACTTGCTCTGGCATGCTGATGAAACAGTCTTAGCATCGGGCACATTTAATGAAATGTCGGTAGTCGTATCAGCTGTCGTTCCTACAGCCCTTCCGGAACTGTCACTTGTAGCTACATCAGCACTTGATGATCCAAGTGAGTTGAGAGTTTTACCTGATTCTGTACTCGAAATTGCCCTTCCACTATCTGAAGAAACTGTTGAAGCTTTCACAGTACTACTTGTAGCAGAAATTGAACCGGCGTTCACAGTATTCGCATAACTATTACCAAACATGCTGTCGCACTTGCTCTGGCAAGCCGACGAAACAACATTGGCATCTGGCACTGTTACATCAATACCCGAATTCGTATCAGTTGTCGTTCCCACAGCCCTTCCTGAACTATCACCGCCAGTCGAGACATCAGCTGTTGTAATTGAGTCTGATGCTCCTAGAGAGTTAAGAGTTTTACCTGAGTTTGAACTTGAGACTGCTCTTCCACTATCTGAAGAAACTGTTGACGCCTTCACAGTACTACTAGTAGCAGAAATTGAACCGGCATTCACAGTATTCGCATAAGTATTACCAAACAAGCTGCCACACTTGCTCTGGCAAGCTGACGAAACGGCATTGGCATCTGGCACTGTTACCGAAAGATCTGCACTAGTATCCAAAGTTGCAACATTTTCTGATGATCCAAGTGAGTTAAGAGTTTTACCTGTGCCTGAACTCGAAACAGCCCTTCCACTATCTGATGCGATAGTTGAAGATTTAGCTGTACTACTAGTAGCAGAAATTGAACCGGTATTCACTATATTAGCATTATTACCAAACAAGCTCCCACACTTGCTCTGGCAAGCCGACGAAACGGCATTGGCATCTGGCATTGTTACCGAAAGATCTGCACTAGTATCCAAAGTTGCAACATTTCCTGATGATCCAAGAGAGTTAAGAGTTTTACCTGTGCCTGAACTCGAAACAGCCCTTCCACTATCTGATGCGACAGTTGAAGATTTAGCTGTACTACTAGTAGCAGAAATTGAACCGGTATTCACTATATTAGCATTATTACCAAACAAGCTGCCACACTTGCTCTGGCAAGCCGACGAAACGGCATTGGCATCTGGCACTGTTACATCAATACCCGAATTCGTATCGGTTGTCGTTCCAACAGCCCTTCCCGAACTGTCACCGCCAGTCGAGACATCAGCTGTGGTTGTAACACCTGAAGGATTCAGATTCTCTAATCCTTTTATTGTCGTCCCTAATCCACAATTGGTAGTTGTGAATGAATTCAAAGTCTTTCCACTTGTAGACCTTGTTCCAGAATCATCTACGTCATTAGGTTGTATAATAGTTACTGCTTTTCCATTATCTACCGCGGGTGATACTGAAATATCCGCAGAATTCGGGAAAATTGTCCCGCATTTGTTTTCACATGCGCTTGTAAAGACCGCTGCATCCGGTACACTTACGATTACTGGAATATCACTTGTTTTCACACTTGATACAGGACCTGTTCCTGATGGAGATCCACCTGCTCCACTTTGAGATGGTGTAGTAGGTTTTGAAACAGGGGAAGCTGATGAAGGCTTGCCTGAAGGTCCACCTGTGGAATTACATCCAACCTCCTTTTGAATTAGATACTTTATCATCGAATGTGCAAGTTCAGTTTCATGATACTGTGAACTTGTAAAAACTGTCCCCCAGTATTCTTTATCCTGCCAAGCTGACGCGTCACCATATGCAATGATTTTTCCGCATCCGTAAATGTCTTCGGCTATAACTACTGGCATACTGCCTTTCTTCTTAACAATATGACCGAATTCCTCTACATTCTTAAGTTCTTCAATTGTTCGTTCACGCTGTTCCTGGTACATCACGGATGCCTTGTCGGTCGAAGTGAATGTCTCCTTGTCGCCCTGTGCAATTACATAGGCAGAATCTTTTGTAATATCAATTGAAGATCCATGAAAGAGAACAAACTTTTTTTCCGGAACATTATCCCAGACAGGATTCGAAGTGTTACCATTTGTTATCCAGATGTCAGCAGGTGAACCCCCTACTTCTGAATTTTTATTTTCATCAATAACGATATCTCCGTCATTACTGTTTTGAGGACTGGTAGTAAATCGTACACCGGAATCGAGTTTCTTCAGAAGATCGTTCTGGACCCCGCTATTGGAATAACTAGAATTATAGTCCTCAAAGTAACTGGTACTAGTCTCTCCTCCCATGAATGACTGCCCTGAGAGAAGCAGGGAATTTCCGGATTTTACAAATCCGGATATCGCTTTTGCTTCATCTGAAGAGAATAAAGAGGGTTTAGCATTGCTTATATCAGGTTCTGCAACAATAAGAAGGTCGTAATCTTTCAATACATTTGAAGTTATTGGCCCTTTTGTCAGAAGTTTCAGAGTATACCCTTCCTTGCGCATTGCATCGGCCCAGTCCTGCCATGAATAGATTCGATCGTTTTTTGAAGTGTCAAGATTGGGTGAAACCGTTGCGTCAATTGTAATCCGTTCTGCATGAGATAGGTCTATAAGGATTTTTCCGGAAGCCTGAGTAATCTCAGCACTGTTAACTATACCTACACTTAACCCACAAAAGGCGATTAAAAGAGGTATCACGATTAGAAGTCGCAATTTTCTCATAAAACATTCCCCTAAAATGTTGTTTTAAATGCATAGCGTAAGCATTTTTATGATATAAAGTTTTCTCTTATAATTCCTGATTTTTTTTATCCTGGTCTGCAACATCTGACATCATTTACATAGCTGTATGACGAAAATTTATCCACCTGAATTAAATAGTGAAAAAATATGAAATCTACTTTGACCATCTTTCTTGTTTTGTTCTTATTCAGCTTATCCTGGCAGTGCTCTGCTGTAACTCCGTTAAAGGCGCTTTTTTCATTTTCACCTACAAAAGGAGAAACGCCAATGACTGTTCATTTTACGGACCGTTCTACTGGAAATCCTGTTTCATGGGATTGGGACTTTGGAGATGGCGGGAGCTCAGTTACAAGAAGTCCGACCCACACATATGAAAAATCAGGATCATATACTGCCAAACTTACAGTTTATTCAATATCAGGTAGTGATATTGCCTACTCACTCAAAGCAATAAATGTTTTTTCAAATAATAACAAGTTGAGTCAGGTAAACGAATTTCCTGAAAGAAACTGGACAATACTTGCAAATAGTTTTATCAAATCGAATAAATATCCGGAAGCCATTCAATGCCTGCTTAATGCACTTGAAATAAACAAAACAGATAATAATGCTTTAATTCTCCTTGGTTTTGCATATGAATCGTCAGGGAAAACAAAGGATGCCCTGATGACCTATGAGAAAGTTACAAAAAGTGAACCTGACAATACAAGTGCCCTCTTTGGAATGGCAAATATATATGCAGACTCAGGGAATTACCCTGTCGCACTAACATATTATGACAGGGCCCTTAAACTAAAAGATGACGACCCTAAAATATGGCTTAACAAGGGCAATGTCCTTAATGAGATGGGGAGATATTCTGACGCTCTTTCTGCATTTAACGTGGCAATACTACTCAATATTTCATATACTAGTGCCTATGTGAACAAAGGAGTTACATTGTATAACATGGGTCAGACAAAAGGGGCTCTTAATGCTTTCAGGGATGCAACGTACTTTGGCAGTGAAGACCTGTCAGGGTGGGCCAATCTAGGGAAGCTCCTTTTTGAGACAGGAAACTATTCTGATGCGCTTATCGCGTTTGACCGGCTTATTCAACTTAAACCAGATTATCCGCTTGCCTGGGACGACAAAGGGAACTGTCTTGTGCAACTTGCAAGATATGATGAAGCTATTCAGGCATTTGATAATGCACTCGTTCTTGACCCGCGTTCAGGAAAAGCATATCTGGACAAGGCCCAATGCATGATTCATCTGGGCCAGTATAATGAAGCTCTTGAATTATTGAAATCAGCCACTAAATTTTCACCGAATCAAAGTGAGGTCTGGAGAGAGTATGGTGACACCCTTCTTGTTACAGGCAACACCACCGGTGCAATATCATCATATCTAAGATCGGTTCAGGAAGATAAAAAGAACTATTTAAGCTGGCAGTCTCTTGCGAGACTGGAATCCGGCTAATTTCATTTTTTAGGGATTCGGGTTCAGCCTTTAACTTCAGGTGAACGATAGTCCCAGTCGCATTCATCAAGTGACAAAAGCCCGGCAATTATGGTTTCGAGGAGCACTTTCTTCATAACCGCCCCCTTTTCCTTTGTTGCCTTTGTTGGGTCACCTGATGCTCCGCAATTTGTGAGTTCATCAAACTTCCATTTGACATCAAGATGTTTAGGCAGGACCGGAACAACACCTTTAGCCAATTCAGGTTTACAGAGCTCTGGGAACAGTTCAAGCCCGATAGATAGTTCCCCCTCGCCACCATGACCAAGTCCGTTCCAGACTTCAAAAAAATTGGAAGGGAGGAGGGAGAGCAGGGTATTCCACCATGCATCCAATGTGACTATCTTAATATCAGGATGAGCTACCTTAACCTTTCTCGAAGCTATCTCAAGTGGAGCGATATTGCCGTCGTGGCCATTTAATACAAAGATCTTCTTTATCCCCTCGCGGTAAAGGGAATCAAAAATGTCATCCAGAATTGAAGTTTCGGTCTCGAACCGAAGGGAAACCGTAAATGAAAAAGATTTATAATGCTCACTTACGCCATAGTTTAAAGGAGGCAGTACTGCAGTTTTCGGGACCGCTTTTGCAATTTCCAGTGCAAGGAGATATGCAGTAAATGTGTCAGTCGCAAATGGCATATGGGGTCCATGGCTTTCAAGTGAGCCAAGAGGAAGGATAACTTTCTCAAACTTTACATCTGCATAGTCGGCGGCTGTAAGATGTTGTATCTCATTTTTATTTTTATTCATGCTCTTTCCAAATTAATCTAGGTTATTAGAAGTATTGAAAGTTCGTACCATAAAGTAAATAATGTAATTTCACTTTCACGGAGCACGGGAGGTGCATTTTCAATAGATCTTCAGGATACCAGTACATGTATGAGGTTTCACCTTCACCCCCTGATCACTATCGAAACAGGCCTGTTTCATGCAATAATCTCGCCTGGAGAAATTATTCTTGAAAGTATCAATAATTCTAATGAGTTTCAGAGGTTCCTGTTTCTTTATATATCTGGTAATTATTCAAGCCTGCTTACCGGAATTAATCGCAATGTAGGTCATTTTTATGTTCAAAGAGCGTTTACAGCGTTTCAACTGCTCTCAATTCTTAGGGAGGCTCACCATACCATAATTTTTCTTGAACATGACCCGTCACTTTTTGACGGAGATGGCTCTTCATCACTCCACGAGGTCGCAAGGGCTTTGAAACATGCAGCAAAAGAGGCCGCAGTCATACTTTATTCACGGGCAGACAATAAAACATTCAGGTATCTTTCTAATTCTGCAGACCGGGTTTTTTACTTTATTCCGCAATTGAAATACCAGGACCATAAGCATGAATCAGGACATTCAAAGGTAGAAAAGCAATATTTCGATAAATCGCAGGCAAAACTTATCATCTAACGAAGGGGAAGAGAGTCGTGTGGGTTTTAGATGCTGTTCACAGGGATGGAATTTCATTGTGGGTAAAAGGAAAAAAAAAGGGAGCTGGGGTTTCATGTACCAACCACCCATTTATACCCTCATTCTCCTTCACTCTTCCAGAAGACCGGGAATCCTCTAATCTCATAGCTGGTCTTGAAGACCACTTTTCTATTGAAGAGACTAAAATTAAAACAATTAATGAAAGTTTTTCAGGATATAGGATAGAAGCTCCAAGACAAGTTGCAGATATAATCGAAAAAGAGACAAATTATCAGTCAAAATTGTACAATGTCGACATCAGGGGGGAACAACGTTTTTTTGCAGAAAGGAATACTGTTCCCTGCTGTTCAGACATAAATGAAAGATTCTCTGTTACTACAGATTTTCCATTGTCAGTAATTACCCTGAAAATCCCACAGAGCTTTTTTGACAAAAAGCCAATAAATAAACTATTCTTTAAACAAAATGAAACTGAAGCAGGAGACATTACAGGAACTGAACCCGAGGTCCTCTCATCTCTATTTGCATTAATAGGCGAACTTAATCCAGATGTCATACTTATGCCATCTGCTGACCTGTGGCTCCCTGAAATCCTGAACCGTGCAAAGAGATATGATCTAGAGGATTCTTTTAGCAGGAACGGGAAATATCGCAGGATTATGGGACATTCTTACTGGTCCTATGGCAAAGTTGAGTACAGGGGAGCAGCTTACGTTCCGGATGGAAGAATTGTAATCGACACGGCCCAGAGTTTTACATACAGGGAAGGTGGACTTCCAGGTGTTCTGCTTTGTTCCCGTCTCGCAGGCCTTTCTCCTAATTATGTATCAAGATTTACTCCAGGAACCCTTATATCAGGATATGAAGTATATGAAGCGGTCCGGAGAGGTTTAGCAATCCCTTACAGGAAGGATGAACCTGAAAAGGAAAGGTTGTACTGTGACATCAGGACTTCTGACAGGGGGGGAATGATGTTCAAGCCTGTCGCAAACATCTATGAAAATGTATACCAGATTGACTTTACATCGATGTACCCGTCAATTATTGTAAATTACAACCTTTCACCCGAAACTCTTACAAAACCCGGGATAAAGGGGTTTTTACCGCAGGTCCTCGAACCTGTGCTTAATTTAAGAAAAGAGACAAAATTAAGGAAAAAAGAGGACCCTTCTGTATCTGGAATAGATTCAATCTTAAAGTGGCTCCTTGTAGTCTGTTTTGGGTATACGGGATTTAAAAACGCTAAATTCGGGCATATCGGTGTACATGAGGCTATAACAAGGCACTCGAGAGATATTCTTATTCATTCTAAAGAGATTGCAGAAGTTGAAGGGTTCTTGATAATCCACGGAATTGTGGACTGTCTCTGGGTAAAAGGCAAACCCGTTTCCCTATTAAAAAAACGGATTGAGGAGTATGCAAAAATCCCTACAGAGATAGAAGAGTATAACTGGATAGTTTTTCTTCCCCAGAAAGATGGGACCGGGTCATATACACGATACTTTGGACGACTTACGTCATCAGAGATCAAAAAACGTGGCGTTTTATCGAGACGGAATGACACCCCGGATTATGTAAGGAACGCCCAGAATGATTTATTTGAAGCGATGCGTTCAGCGGTTTCTATTAATGAGCTTTTTTATTTAAGTCCGGTCCTGCGGGAGATTTATGAGAAGAAGAGGGAAGAGGTATATTCTCAATCTCACGAGAATCTGCTTATTACCCGCAAAGTGAGTACAATAAAATATCGCCATAGGTGTGCGGAAGCATCAGCAATTGCAAAATATAATGACCATGGAATTTTTATAAAACCTGGAATGGAAATCCAGTACATTGTTTCAGACCACAAAAAGTGGGAGGTCGAAATTGATATAGGAGAAGGAGAACCGGATTATGAATTCTACAAGAAAATTCTTGATAAAGCATGGGAAGAAATTGACTTTGCTTTGAGGAAAGCGGGACTTAATGAAAATATGGGGGAGTGAGAACTCTTTTTTAGCTTATACTTCGAATTTTCTCTCCAAATTCCTTAGCTTTCTCTGCTCCTATTAGAAGTCCTCCTGATATATTTATCCATTTTACAAGTTCAGGGAGGTGAGAGGGAGTAATATCTTCAAATTTCAGTTTATCCATATGCGCAAGAGTCTGCCTTTCAAGGAACATCTTTGCAGCCGGCCCCAGATATACTAAGGATATAGTAAGTATGCGGTCAGAGAGTTCACTCATCATATCACACCTGCGTTATTCTTTCTTATCATCATGCATCATCATTATCTTAAGGCTTGTAACCATGCGCGAGAATGAATGTGCAAGTTCTCCAATCTCGTCCTTCCTTTCGACATCCACCATGACATCCATATCACCCAAGCTTATCTTTTCAGCTGACGCATTTAATTTTTTAATGTCACGGATAATTGTCCTTGAGAAGAAAGCTATCATGCAGCCTGCAATTATTATGGATATCGCAAGGATCAGGTATATCGTATTTCCTATGAAATTTTCACGCGCAATGACATTATCTGCCCTCATGTCAACACCCAGTACCGCAACAACATTACCCTTACTGTCAGTTACTGGTGCATAACCTGAAAGGAAAGTTCCCCATTTATCAGTGTAAAATTCATTGGAAGCTGTAGCATTTGACTGGGCTCCGATGATCAGGTCATGGTCAGGTGAGTCATAGGATTCCCCAGTCTTCGCGTAATCCGGGTCGATCCCATAAAGGTCATCAACGATAAATTCGAGATTTGAATTGTTAACCCGGAAAAGGTACAGATTTTTTGTAACAGTACTTCGGCTTCTTAATTTCCATAACTCATCACGTATTGCAAGGTATTTTTGACTTCCCTCGTCACCAGCCTTTATCTCGGCGACCTGGTCACCATTTATCTGTGTTGAATCTGAACCAGCAATCTCAATAAGTTCATCGCGAATTGATGCTTTTAAGGCGTTTTTTGTCTCTCCATACGTATAGATAAAAGTCATCCCTGCAATAAGAAGAATCAAAATGATAAAACTAAAGGTAAGTTTTGTTTGAAGGCTGTGTTGAATAGATACCAATTTGTTAGCTCCAGTAAGCAATGGTTATCCAGTATAAAAATATATATTTTATGGTTTTGTTCCGGATAATGATTTATTTAGTTTTAAAATATTCTGGCCATCCCTGCGTTCGTAGTTCACTTTGTCCATGATAGAACGAACCATATGAATTCCTAAACCGCCGATTTTTCTTTCATCTGAATTACTTGATATATCAGGCGGAGGAAATAGGAGAGGATTAAACTCTTTGCCCTGGTCACGTATCTCAATAGAAATATCGGTCCCTGAAACATCAATCATGATTTTCATGGTACCTTCACCCGCTGGATAAGCGTACATCATTATATTATTGGTAATTTCATCAACAGCAAGTTCAATTGCAAAAATAATCTCCTCCATAACACCCGAACAGGTGAGTGAGCTCGTGATAAACTCAGCAATTGTAGAAATCTCTTTAAGTGATGCATTTGTTGCCAGGGTATATGTGCTGCTCATAAAGAATACACCTGTGTACCAGACAATGTTCTGATAATCCTGAAAAACGGTTTTCAGGAAAGTTTATTTTTTAAAGCTCTCTATTGCCTCTTCTACGGTTTCAAATATCGTAAAAATTCTGTTAAATCCGGTCATTGTGATGATGTCCTTTATACTCGTGGTAAGGTTTGAAAGCTTTAAATCTCCGCCAGTTGCACGAAGTCTCTTGACTGCGGAGAGAAGGATCCTTAACCCGGAACTGCTGATGTAGGAAAGTTCTTCACAACAAACAACAATTTTAGTTTTTCCATTATCGATCATCTCCTGCAGAGCTTTGTCTCCATCTTTTGAGGAGTTTGCATCCATTCGTCCTGAAAATGAGATGACCGATACATCACCCTCTTCACTTATTGATACCTTGAGGATCTCAGCCATAATATTTAAGGGATGTAATTCTATTTGAGCATTCAGGATTGAACCCGGGTATTCGTTTTATTGTCTTTGTCTGTAATATCAATTCCAACACCAACAAAAAAGTCAAGATTTTTGTCCTCATGTTTAACAAGCCTCCCATACCATTCGATGAGATAGACTTTTCCGGATTTGCTGATTACATGGTTTTTGTTCACGGTAGCCTTTTCATCATAGACAATTTCCTTAAAAATATCGGCAAGCAAATCCTTGTCTTCTTTTGGAACAAATGAAGAGAGATAGTCCTTTCCTTTAACCTCGTCAATGGAATATTCCAATAAATTGATAAGGGCCTTATTCATGGTAAGGACCCTGCCTTCTGCATTAATCGCTACAAAAAAGGTTGGAATTGTATCAAGGAGCAAACGGGTAAATTTCTGTTCTTCTTTTAATGCATTCTCTGATCTTCGTCGTTCTGTGATATCCCGGCATAATGTCAGGATAATAACCCCTGAATCTGAATTAAATAGCGAAGCATTAACTTCAATGGGCTGAAACGAACCATCCGGTTTTCTGTAATCTATCTCAAGACCCCTGACCTCCCCTTTTCTAATGCATTTCTCAATTTCTTTTGCGTTTCTTTTGAGGTCATATGGTGCTGTCCAGTCTGTTACCGGTTTTCCCTTTATCTCGCTTAATTTTTTTCTGCCTGTAAGTCGGATATATTCCTGGTTTGCATCAATCACTCTTCCTTCCAGGTCAACAATTACATATCCGGTGCCTGTGGTTTCAACCAGACTTCTATATTGCTCTTCACTGGCGATACGAGCTTTTTCTGTCATTTCCTGGGAAGTTATATCAAAAATCACACCATAAAAGATCAGCTCATCATCAGTAATATCAGGTAGAGAAATTGCATGGAAGTATATCTCCTCACCTGTGGACTTGTAGAATTTTCCTTTAAACTCCCATTTCTCTTCAGACTTTATTGAATGTTGTATAGAATTAAAAAATGCTTCCTTATCTTCCGGGGCAATACCGGCCGTAAACCTCGGGAAAAAGGTTTTAGGATCTCCACTAATGCCAAAGAGTTCTTCTGAACGCTCACTAACATAATAGAGCCCCATATCCCCGTTTTTCCTCGCATAAAACTGAAATAGGGCACCAGGAACTGTATCTGAAATCTTTTTCAAATTTCTTTCACTCTTTATCAGTGCTTCTTCTGCTCTTTTCCGGTCTGTGATATCCCTTCCCTCCGAAAGAAGAGCAATGATAGCCCCTTTATCGTCAAAAACAGGCTTTAATGAGAAATCAATATAATGGATATACCCGTTACTATCCTCGTGAGTTGTTTCGAACCGGCTACTCTCTCCACGATTTGCACGGGATATTGAATCCCTGATTTTATCCTGACCTTCCTGATTTTTTATCCACCAGGGGGTCTGTGGAAATGGTCGGTTGATGACTTCTTCAATATCTTTGCCTATAAAACTTATAGCCGTTTTATTTACCCGGGTCAGGTTTCCCTTCAGGTCCAGTAAGCAGGTTAATTGAAATGCCTGGTCGAATAATCCTCTGAATAGAGCTTCGCTTTCACTGGTAAGTTGTTGACTACGGGCCAGATTTTCATAATTAGATTTGAGTTCTTCTTCAGAAGTTGCAATTTGTTCATATGCAGCCTTAATTTCAGTTTCTGCCTTTTTTCTACCGCTAATATCTTTAGCAAATGAAAAGATCAGTTTTTTCCCACTGTATTCAAAATAGCTGCTTGCAATCTCTACAGGGAAAATGGAACCGTCCTTGCGTTTATGAAGTGATTCAATAACAAGATACTTTTTTTCTGCGAGTTGCTGCCATATATCCTTCCAGGCAGAAGGATCGTAGAGCGGGTCAAAATCATGAACCTTGATATTGGAAAATTCTTCCTGTGTATATCCAAGTGCTTCGCTTGCAGCAAGATTTGCGCGGATAACTCTTGCATCCTCATCTAACCAGAAAGTTGCAATCCCTGAATGTTCCAGAGAAAATTCAGCAAGACGGATCCTCTCTTCGGCATTTCTTCGTTCGGTGATATCTCTTGCCGATGTAATCACCTGTAAAACAGTTCCATCTTCAGATTTCACAGGGACTACCATCCAGTCAATCCAGGATCCTGATGGTATCTGAAACTCTATCCGGTCAGTCCTTCCGGATTCAAACACTTCGTGTAAAGTTTTTTCCCAGATATTTATCAGATCCTGGGGGAAACCAAGATCTTTATGAGTTTTACCGATAAATTGAGACGCGGGAATACCAGTCTGGACTTCTGCATTATGATTGACATAGAGGTGTCGTAGATCTCGGTCAAAGAGCATAATAGTATCAAGAGAGTTTTCAGTCAAATCACGAAAGCGGCTTTCGCTTTCAGCAAGTGCCCTTTCTGCGTTGTGTTTGTTTACTGCCTGCAGGAGCTTATGAGAAAGTTCAGTAAACTGTGCTTTTGAATCTCCACCTTTCTGCAGATAGAAATCAGCTCCATTGTTGAGTGCTTCAACAGCAATTTCTTCTCTGCCACGTCCGGTAAAAAGGATAAAAGGCAAATCACCGAACCTTAACCTGATCTCCTTTAAAAGGGCAATACCATCCATTCCTGGCATCTGATAATCTGATATGACTGCATCATATTTTGTTTTGTTAAGAATTTCAAGCGCGATTTTTGCCATAACTGTAGTATCAACCCTGAATTCCTGATTTCTTTCAAGGAATTTCTTACCGATCTCCAGAAGATCAGGCTCATCATCAACATATAAAATTCTTATCATCAGCATCCGTTCAAAATTTAATTGATGTTGTACTTTTGGAAATATTTATTAATTCTTTGAAATATTTATTACAAGGATAATTAGTTTCCTTTCATCAAATTTAACCTTTATGAAAAGTAACTCCTATCTGATAAAATAATTTAATTTGAGAGTGTGCCATGGATACAATTCTCAAAGAGGCAGTGCTCGATAAATGCCGTGACCTTAGTATACCTGTTTTTGGTATTGCGTCCGCAGAACAATGGAACCAATCGTATTTTGAACCCTGGGTCCCTGTTCTTTTCAGGCCACGGTCTATATTTCCCGAGGTTAAGAGTGTTATCGTTATTGGATTCCCGGTTATTCTTCCGATCCTTGAAACCGCACCTTCAATTCATTATCATGAATTATATAAAACATTAAACAGGCTCCTGGATGCCGATGCTTATCTAATCAGTCTCTTTCTAATTTCTAGGGGTTATTCATCAATTTCAATTCCAAGAGACGGGTATGGAAGTGTTGAGGTACTCAAAAACAATCCTCTCACTTTTTTTTCACACCGCCATGCAGCATTTTTAGCAGGACTTGGGACTTTTGGTATTAATAATACAATTCTTACTGAAAATTATGGCCCAAGAGTACGTTTTGCCTCGGTATTTACAACTGCAGAATTACCCCCTGACCCACCTCTCTCAAGACCAGTCTGCATAAAATGCATGCGATGCGTAAAAGCCTGTCCTGTGCAAGCCATACCCGGGGAAGAATATCCCGAAGGCCTTATTAATAAAAATTTATGTGCTTCCCGCTCTGAGTCTCTCTCTCTACGGTATATCTCACCCTGTGGCATCTGTATCAAAGTGTGTCCGGTAGGAAAAGATCGTGATCTTCATTCGAGAAAGAATTTGGAAATTTACAATGAAGATTCTATTGATTTTAAGGAGTATCACTCAGCCTGGAAACATGTGCGTTCATATGGAAGAAAATAGAAGCCAAATAATTTATCTATATCCAGTACCTCCCTATAATTTTCATATAAGTGCAAGTATTTTTAGGGACGGTGACCCTGAAGTCCGTATATATGAGAATGGAATCTATTATCAAGCGATTCAGATAAAAAATAACTATTTTCTTATTATGGTAAAATCGCCTGGAACTGTTGAAAAACCGATAATTGAAGTTGCAGTAGTTCCTGAAAATAATTGTAATGACGATATTATCATTGATATTATAAAGCAGGTCTCACAGATTTTTAGTATTTCAGATAATCTCTTACAATTTTATAGCGACCTAAATTCAGATCCGGTTATGGCTTCATTATCTCAATTGTTGTTTGGATTGAAATTTCCAACAACACCTACAATTTTTGAGGCCCTTGTGGATTCAATAATTGAACAGCAAATCTCACTATCAGTTGCCCGTCAGTTACAATACCGGTTGATAAAAAGAACTGGCCATCTAATTAAATTCGATAAATCAAACTATTTTTGTTACCCTGTTCCTTTTATCCTTGCGAATACCCCGGTCCATATATACAGGGAATGCGGGCTTACAACACGGAAAAGTGAGTATATCATAGGAGTATCGCAAATGATTGCAGACCATAAATTGGATATTGAGAAGTTCAAATCATACAGCGATATCAATCAGATAATTGATGAAATGTGTTCTATCAGGGTAATTGGAAGATGGACCGCTGAACTTACTATACTCAGGGGTATGCATAGAACTGATGCATTTCCTGCAGCTGATATTGCTCTAAGGCGGATGGTTTCAAAGAGGTTTTTTCATGGGGAAAAAATTTCTACAAATGAAGTCAGGGATATAGGTGAAAGAATGGGTAAATGGAAAGGTTTTGCAGCTGCCTACCTTGAATTTGCTGAATTACTTGATATTCCTTAACCACTTTCAACCTATTCTGTAATTATCTACATCAAGCAATGTTCGAGGTGATAACAGAGTATATCAATCAAAAAAATTGATGTAACATGTGTAATACATGTAGATATTCAGATACCCTTCGAGATATCCAACCAATATTAAATGTCTTATTCTTCAAAGGATACCAACAAAATATATTTATAGTATAATTACCAATAAAATTATTGAGTTCCCCAATGGAACTCAATACGACATTTCACGGTATAGGATCCAATTCGACCTCTTGAAACTCCCCCTATCAGACGAGGGTTCAAACCTCGTCTGATTTTTCTTTTTTTTCTGATAGATGATATATTTTTCCTGAAGACCTTTTTTTCTGATAGAAGGTTATATCTTCCATCTCCCCATATTCTCTCATGAATTTTCTTTATGACTGATGATTTTGATCTTAAACTTGAATCGCTCTCAAGATTTATAATTAAAACGCCTTCTTCAGCAAAGTCTATAGGAATTGTAATTTTTTCGGCCTTGTTTATAGAATTTGTCGCTTGGCTTGGTCAAAGCATGTTTGGAGATAAAATAAGTTTTTTTAGCGTTTCATCGTTTTTAATTCCTGCAATAATAGCATTTGTATTAACTCCCCCGGCAATAGGAATCTTTCATAAAAAATTATCAAATGAGTGGTCCGGATTAATTGTTTTGATCTCATTCCTCGTCTCTGTTATTATAACACTGAACCCTTTTCTTATTTTAGGCGACATCTATCTTCCATCAAGTTTTGCTATCTCAATAGCTGCGATGCAGGCCGTTCGCCTGCTCCTTCTTTCTACCGTTGCTGATTATCACATATCAAGGATGCTTATACCTGCTTCAATTCAGAGCTTTTGTGCTCTTTTTTGTGGAACTTACTATTTTGGGAAGCCTTTCTTTATTTTCGCTCTTATTCTTACTGTTTTTTCGACAATTGGTGTTATAGGTTTTATTCTCATAATCGAATATCCAATGAAGAAAAGTTTTGGAATAAGTCCTCTTGGAGTAACAAACGCTTTTTTAGCCCATCTTGCAGAGGGTTCTAAAAAATTGAACGAATATTTCAGGGAGATAGGGGAGGAAGTCTGTATTCCTAACTCAACATTGTTTTTTTCGCGAAAATGTGGAAGTGATATAATTTTCACTGCTCCAAACCTTCATCCCGGACCGATGGGCGAGGTAGGAGGGAGTAACCTTCCCAAAATTTTACATGATACTTTAGGAGAGGGAACCCTTGTATCTCATGGGTGCTCAACACATGATTATAATCCTGTAGAAGAGAGCGAGATATCTAAAATCTCTGAAAGTATTCTTCTCTCAAAGAATTCAGCAGTTTTTTTTAAAGACGCTACTCACTCTATCCGCATGAAATTCGGCTCGGTTATAATGACGGGGCAGGCATTTGGAGACTCTGCTCTTCTTATCGGGACACGTTCTCCTCTTGTCACTGAAGACCTTGATCCTGCAATCGGCATTGCAATAATGGAGTCAGGGAAAAAATATTTCAAATCTGTTCTTATGGTCGATGCTCATAACTGCATGACTACACTATGCCCTGCCGTATCACCCTGCTCCCAGATTGCACTTGAATATTACAGGGCAAGTGAGATAGTATTGGAAAGGCTTTCAAGGTTGGACAGAGATCAGTTCAATGTCGGGTATTCCCGGATATCATTACCGTTTGGTAGGGAAAAGGGATTTGGAGATTTAGGTGTCCAGGTAATGATGGTCTCTATCGGTGAAGAATGGACTGGATATATCCTTCTTGATGGGAATAACATGTTGACAGGCGTACGTGACGAAATACAAAAAAGACTCGGGATAATTTTACCTATGTGTGAAGTAATGACCACTGACACCCACGTTGTTAATCTTACTTCAGGAAAAAACCAGATAGGTGCAGCTGTTCCCCTTGACTTATTTTACCCCTACATTGAAGAGGCAGTTATTGCTGCAAAAAATGATGCTTTACCATCGGAAGTTGCAGCAACAACCGCCTGGTGCAATGGAATTGTAGTCTTTGGGTCCCAGCGTATATCTCAGATTGCCGCAACTGTTACTGCACTTGCAGGTCTTGTAATACCAGTTGCTGCAGTTATCCTGATACTTATCGGCATAGCAACCGCTGTTGCATTCCAGTTTCTGTCTTAAAAAAGTGTTCATTTTTATTCATCTTTTTCGATAAGCCCGTCTCTAAGGTGAATTACCCTGTCAAAATATTTCAGGTGCCAGTCTTCATGTGAAACCATGATTATAGTCTGGTCCATTTCAATATTAATTTCCTTGCAGAGGTCAAGAACCATTGTTGAATTGGTAGTATCCAGATTAGCACACGGTTCATCGGCAAAAAGAATTTCCGGCCTGTTGACCATTGCCCTTGCTATTGCAACCCTTTGCTGCTGACCACCTGATATCTCATTAGGCAGATGATTAGCCCTGTCGGAAAGAGAGAATTTTATTAAAATATCATTGCACTCTTTTTGATATCGCTCTTTAGCTAGATTCCTGACCATGGGCAGAAGTGATACATTCTCATATACATCAAGTTCAGGCACAAGGGCATAATCCTGGAAAACATATCCAAGGCGGTGCAGACGAAACAGTGTTTTTTCTTTATCCGAAAGGCTCTTTGAATCAATATTATCTAATAAAATTGTACCGGATGTCGGATTGTCGAGGAGGCCCAGTAAGTGCAGGAGAGTAGATTTCCCGCTACCGCTTGGTCCCATTATGCCAACAAATTCACCCCTCTCAATTGTGAGGTCAATGCCACAAAGTGCATTTACTTCTACTTTTCCCATTTTATAGGTTTTTGTAAGGGATTTAGTTTTTATCATGTTATGACCTCATTGCTGTTAGTATATCCTCACTTGCTACCCGCCATGCAGGAATATACCCTGCAATTGCAGATACAATGAAAAGATACAATGAATTGGTAAGAAGTTCCAGGGGTGTTACGTATGGGACAATATCCCCTTCAGGAAAATGAAGAGGGTAGATATTCATTAAAGATATCAGTGCTTCAACGAGGATGACACCGCATATAGTTCCAATGATAGTTAGGATGATTACCTGAAACAGGTAATTATTGATAATTATTGAGCGTTCAATGCCAACTGCTTTTAAGATACCAATCTGACGGCGGCTGTTGAGTGTTTTTATCATTATTACTATAAAAAGGACAACAACTGCAATTACAAGACTAACAATAACTGTTACACCATTAATTATAGAATATCCCTGGACCGCTTTTCCCATTGCTTTTGAGATAAGGTCCTGCCAGGTCTTGACCTGCTCCTGTACTCCCTGCTTGTATATCTGATTCTTAACATCTGATTCTTTAAGTCCAGGGGCGGTTTTAACAAGTACTGCATTTGCATAATCTATTGGTTTTCCGATGACTGACTCCATATCATCCCAGGTCGTATATACAGAAAGGTCGGCATCATACGATTGTGTCTCAACTATACCTTTAACACGATATGTCCGCGAGACTCCGTTTGTATAATCAATAGTTATCGAGTCTCCCACCCTTACTCCTCCAAGGGAAGGCATAAAATCTTCGCTCGTGTCTTTATGGCCAGCCACATAATTTCCTATAATTACCTGCCCGGTCTCTCCTTCTCCGAGATAATCCCCTTCTTTCATCCGGGTCCATACTTTTGTAACCTGACGTTCATCATTGGGCCTTATAGCTGTTACAGAACTACCTAGTCGTTTTGATTTGAACTGTAACATGGACCCCATGCTAAAATGGGGGGCCGCCCTTTCTACCCCTGGGACTTTGTTCAGTTTCTCAAGGAGGTCAGAGAGATCAAAAATATATTCATCGTCCTGTTTTGGTTCAATTACAATAGATGATGTTGAATAATCGATTATAGAACGTTCTGCATTTTTTACAGCCCCTGTAACAATTGAGGGTAGGAAGATCATATTCGTAAATACCATCGCAATAATGAGTATTGTGAGAAAGATGCTCCCCCTGTTACCCCTCTGCAGGGACCTGAGGGCAAGAAAAAATGAGACTTTGAGGTTACTCAGCATCAGGATTGCCCTCGTCTTTTCCACCAGAACTGGTAGAGGAGAAGAGCAATGACAATGATAATTATGGTTCCTGCAATTACTACTCCAGTACCGTCATTCCCTGATACTGTTATAGAAAGGTTTTTCATTAGAGTGTGTTCTCCCCAGTCATCAAGGTACTTTATGGTAGCATTATACTGGTATTCACCAGCTTTCTGGTTCTGGAAATTAAAAAGGGCAGGTGCATCATTTCCCTGTTTCAGTTTCCCTATAAACGCCTCTTTTGTCCCTTTGAAAGGGAGGTCAAGAGCTACACTTACCATCTTTGCGTCGCCAGTTCCTGTATTCTGTATTCTGATAATAAGGTCAAGAGGATCTCCTTCAGTAACCCGGACAGGTGTTGTTTCTATTGATGTTATCCCGAGTTCGGCTTGACCGCGTATATTTAATCCTATACTCGCAAGGATTCCTACAGGTGTTCCGTCAAGAAGGGAGTAATGAATTCCAACTGGAACATCAAATAGTCCGGACTGGGCATTTTTATCAACAAGAAGTGAGACATTAAATATGCGAGAATCCCCTGAATCAAGGTGTTCAATTTGAAATGAATGAATTCCGGTGGGTATTACGGTTGGTGCAGTGCCATTGATAAAGACCTGAATATTGTCAGCACCACTCTTTCCATTATTTGAAATTGTAATAGTCCCTAGAATTTTTGAACCTGGCAGGACCATGTCAGGAAATTTAGCGTCGAGATTGAGTGTCGGAGTTTTAAGAACAGATAGTTGAGTATTTACATTTACAGGTAATGCATACTTAACACTCGGGGAATCCTTTATTCTTACCCATACTTCAGGGAAATAAAGCCCGCTCGCCTGGGGAGCTTCAACTAGAAATGTAACAGGTATTACCTGTCCTGGGCCGAGGTCCCCCTCAAACTGGGAGCCGTCACTGATTACTTTAAGATCCTTACTTTGAAGGGTTACACTACTAATATGGGGAATTAATTCGGTCGTTGTTGACGAGGTAGAGTCACCTACCACATGGGAATTGGTCTCACTTGATGTCCCGGCATTTTTTATCTGAACTGTGACTGTCCCTTTTTCTAGTGGCATAAGAACCGGGGGAATTACTTCATAACTTTGAACAATAACCGATGAACCTGCTGCACTCACGGGACATAGAAAAAAGAATCCAAATATAAGAAAGGAACATACAAGTAAAATTGATAGATGGAATCTGGCATTCATAAAGATCTACTTTATGTTTTTCATTGATGTTATTTAAGTAAGAAGGAATGGATGGGTTTCATTGCAGATTTGAGAGTAGACGTGCAATACCTTCCTTCACCTTTATTATAAAATTTCTTCCCTCGTACCTTTCGAGGGTCAGTTCTTTACATTCTTTCAGGTCAAGAAGGAAGATATTTTTCATCTTTGCACCAAGATTTTCATCACCAAATGATGCATTAGTCTCAAAATTTAATTTAAAACTTCTGATATCCCAGTTTGCGGTTCCAACTGAACCTACGAGTCCATCAACTACGATTGTTTTGCTATGAATGAACCCTTTTTCATAGGTGTAACCTTTAACTCCGAAGGGTAGGAGTTCACCCAGATATGAATAACTGGACCAGTAGACAAAAGGATGGTCGGGTTTACATGGAATTATTATTCTGACATCAATTCCGGACTGGGCTGCGGTTCTGAGAGCTTCGGATATTGGTTCATCAGGGACAAAGTAAGGGGTCTCAATGTATACCGATTCCCTTGCTTCATGAATCAGGCATAAATAAAGGTCACGGATGGACATCTGGGGAGCATCGGGGCCGCTTGAAACGATTTGCAAAGCTACATTGCCTTTCTTCTCGATATCCTGGAAATAAAAATCATTAAGATCTAGCTTATTTTTAGAGGCATAATTCCAATCCATTATGAAACGTAACTGTAACGAGTGAACAGCAATCCCTGTAATTTTGAAATGTGTATCCCGCCAGTACCCCAAAGGTCCTTTTCCAAGGTATTCATCCCCAATATTAAATCCTCCAATAAAACCTATCTTTCCATCAATAATCAGGAATTTCCTGTGATTGCGGTGGTTGAGCCTTAAATTAATAAAAGGAACCCATAGGGGGAAGAAAATCTCAACATATCCTCCGGCCTTCTTTAATTCGTTGAAAAAATTTTTTGGTAATGAGTTGACCCCTACTGCATCTGCGAGAAGTCTTACTTCGAGTCCTTCCTTTGCCTTCCTAGTGAGTGCATCAATAACTTTACGTCCGAGTTCATCATTTCGTATGATATAATATTCAATATGAATATATCTCTCTGCAGATTCAATTGCAGCAAGGAATGATTTGAATTTTTCATTCCCATTTGTATATACTTCAATTTCATTATGAATCGATACATGTGCATGGTCCTCATTAAGGAGCATTATTATTATTTTATGAAAACGCTGTAATTTTTCAAATCCTGGTGGATATTGTGTCAGTCCTGTAATTTCGTTAATTTGCCCCTCGATTATCGTTCTAATCAGTGCATCGTTTATTGTCTTCTCTTTGAAGATCTTTTCCCTAAAGATATGGCGACCAACAAAGAGATAAAGCAAAAATCCAAGGACCGGGAGGAAGAATAATACCATGAGCCATGCAAGTGCGGTAGTAGGCTTCCTTTTTTCGTAAAAAACAATGACTATTACCGCAACAATGTTGTAGATGAGGATAAGGGCAAATATAACGTCGAATGATAATTTTACTATCTGAGTTAAGAAATAGTCAAACATTTTATATCAAAAAAAAGTTAGATGCCTGTATTTATTGAAGACTTCAAAATTGGCATCCGGGTGAAACTGTCCATAAAAACCATGCCGTCGGGACCATCGACAAAGTAAGAGCATTCAATCTGATTTTTATTAACTATCCGGCCAAATGTCAGACCCGTATCAAATTCGGCCATTATAAATTCATTCCCGTCAGCACCAATGACTCCTGCAAAACGCTTTGATTTTGGTAAACCTTTTTCATCTGTTGTATAAAGTGTCCCAGAAAAGATTCTGCCTCGTAATTCTTCAATACTCATTATTGTCGGTGTATCTACCGACAGGTATCCGGAGCTGTTAGTATATCCTACTGATGTACCGGACCAGTTTCCCATGATAGAGAATTTAAGTACTGACTTATTCAGGGGTACCGATGCAGCAGAAGATGGAAGGGCGAGTAATAAAATACATAACATTGCAATTGAAGTGCAGATAAAGAAAGACCGTTTTAACATAATATGAGTATCACGTTATGCATTATAAAAATATTGGTTATCTTATGTTTCTATTGATTTTACTTTTTTAGAACTTTTGTTTTAGTAAATGATAAATTTGTGAGGTTTATTGACGTGTTTAAGGAGATGGATGTATTAGTAACATTTGAAAGGAATGACGGGCCTTTAATAAGGAAATTGCTTACTGGTGCTAATAATCCGGAACCTGAACTCGTCTGAGGGGAATCTACTTTAATTTCCGTATTTCCAGAAAATGGATTTTTCCCTTCAATTGGATTTCTCACCTCAATTGGTGTAGAATATGTACTCACTACCCATTGTACTGGTTCATTTGTATTAACGATAGTGAAACTTGGGAGGAAAAGATATGAAGGAACTGGCGACGCAAGTTTTAATGCACACTTATCAGGATGAGACACAGCATAGGACGAATTTTTACAGGGATTAGTTAAAGCCTGAGCCATACCAGATGTTACAGTAGGAGTTGGTGTAATACATTCAATTGTATCAGGAGCTATTTTACAGAAGCACTCCTGCAAATGAGAACTGATATAAGAACGGTCTTTGCAGGCGTCTCTCGCTTTTACTGAAGTCACGGTTGGAGTATTTAAATAAACATAAACATTTTGATTACAAGCCGGGTCCTCGCGATTGTCCCTGCAAAAGCATTCCTGTGAATGAGATTTGAGATAAGAACTATTTTTGCATGGGTCAATCGATAAAGAAGTCACGGTAGGAGTTGGATAATAATAAGGAAGACCACATGTCGGTCCTTCGGGGTTGTCCTTGCAGAAGCATAACTGGTAATGAGAATTGACATAAGAACGATCTTTACAGGATTCATTCAAAACTGAAGGAATATCACATGCCCCTGATTTCGGATGTTCCTGACATTCGCATTCCAACCAGTGAAAATGTTTATAGGTGATATTATTGCAGTAAGCATTAAAGAAAGTTTTATTTGAGATAGGAGTGATGGATTTGATCATCCCGGTTATGACATATTGCGGTTTTTTTGTTGCTTTGGGTGAGGGAGGTATTGTTACGGGATGACATTGAGGAAACGCTTTTGAGCAATCATTGATACAATTCTCCCATAAAGCGGTTGCATTGGGTTCCAGAGGGAGCGGATATTGAACATTACAATTTTTCTGACAGTCCATGCATTGAAGCGAATCAGGAGAGATTGTAGGGTTATCTCCGAAAACTGGTATACTTACCATGTAAGTAAGTATGATGAATAAAATTATAGTCCTAAGACTAAACGACGGTATAGGATGCATATTGCAGGATATACCTCAAATGTATATGTAATTATCTTTCTAACAAAGACTTTCTTTACCTGAATTAGGATTAACTACAAATAAAAAAATATTAAAAGGCGAATTTTACTAAAAATTGAAATTCAGGTCAATATACTCATCTTTTTCCTGCGCTGATAACTTTTTTTTCTCCATAAGCGTTTTAATATCCTCACTTTTTTACGGATTTTGTTTTAGTGACTGATAAATTTGTGAGGTTTATTGACTGGTTTAAGGAGATGGATGTATTACTAACATTTGAAAGGAATGACGGGCCTTTGACGAGCTTACTGATTATTTGTGATCTGAATCCGGAACTTGAACCGGTCTGGTCTGATACTGATCTCGAATCCGGGTTATTGGAGATCAGATTTACCATTACGGCTGGAGTAATCAATGATTTTATCACTAGTGAATTTGATCCGCTATTATCAGCGACAAAGCGATCTGATCCACTATTACCACCTTTGTATAGATCCGTTCCAATGTTATCTCCGATTGATAGTTCTGATACCTTTGTCTCAATAGGAGTTGCTATTTGAAAATTTGAAGTAGGTTTTGGGATAATCGGTAAAGCAACTTTTAGGAGGCACTCATCAGGATGAGAATTTGCATAGGATAAAGTCTGGCAGGGATTAAGAATGGCTTTAGGGTAAAGCGAATTTCTAATAGGAGTTGGAGTTACAATACAATTCGGGTTGCCTTTTTCCTTGCAGTAGTCACCGCACATCATTATATCAGGGGATCCTTTACAGAGCGTACAGGCCAATGCTCCTGAATTCGCCGGATCCTTACAAAATATGCATTGAGTCCAGTGAGATTTGGCATATGAACTGTCATCACAGAGACCAAGTGATGTTACTGTTGGTATGGGACACCATGGCAGGCTTGGAACAATAGTACAATTACAGGCCATAGATTCAGGATGATCCTTGCAGAAATTAGAGATCGTCGGTGCCGGTGTCGGTTGAATACAATGCGGGTTATTCATACCCGATTGGCCTTTACAATAGTCACCACACCAGAAGGAGTCTGGTTGTCCTTTACAGAAATCACATGCATCTGATCCCGCATGTGCAGGGTCCGGGCAAAATACGCATTGAGTCCAGTGAGAATTGGCATAAGTGGTATCATCACAGAGACCAAGTGACGTTACAGGTGGTATGGGACACCATGGCAGGCTTGGAACAATAGTACAATTACAGGCCATAGATTCAGGATGATCCTTGCAAAAATCCGAGATCGTTGGTGCCGGTGTTGGTTGAATACAATGTGGGTTATTAATACCCAATTGACCTTTACAGTAGTCACCACACCAGAAGGAGTCTGGTTGTCCTTTACAGAAATCACATGCATCCGATCCTGCATGTACAGGGTCCGGGCAAAAGATGCATTGTGTCCAGTGAGAATTAGCATAAGTGGTATCATTACAAAGTCCATCTGTTTCAGGAGTAGAAGTTGTTGGTGGATATGCTGGGAAAATATTCGTTAATGTCTGAGGCTTTTTTAATACTATAGAGGTAGTAACCTTTTTTATTACACCCGTTATGACATGTAGAGGTTCTTTTGTTTTTAGGATTGAAATCCTGGTTATAATATGATTTGGTTTTATCGTTGGTTTTGGTGAAGGAGTTATTGTTACAGGAGGACATTCAGAGAATGCTTTTGAGCAGTCACTCATACAATTATCCCATGCTATGGTTGCATTGGGCCCTCTGGGGGGCGGGTATTGTACATTACAATTATTCTGACAATCCATACATTGGAGTGCATTTATAGATAGTGTAGGATCACCTCCAAAAACCGGGAAACTCATCAAAGAAGTGAATAAAACAAACAAAATTATAGTCCTGCGACTAAACAACGGTATAGGATACATAATGCTGCATTCACCTCGTATATATATAAAATTATCCCTTTAAAAAAACACTTTTTTTGTCCGAAATGAAACTGATTGCAAGCAAAATATTATTAAATGGTAAATTACATAAAAAAATTTAAATTTAGGCGTAGATACAGATTTTTTTTCCTGCGCCGATTGTGTTTTTCCGTAAACCTGATTTTTTACCATAAGCATTTTTAATATCCTCACTTTTTCACGACTTTTGTTTTGGTAACTGATAAATTTGTGAGGTTAATTGACTGGTTAATTGAGGTGGATGTATTACTCACATTTGAAAGGAATGAAGGGCCTTTGATGAGGTTGCTCGTTATTTGTGATCCTGATCCGGAGCTTGAACCGGACTGATCTGATACTGATCTCAAATCCGGGTTATTAGAGATCGGATTTACCATTACGGCAGGAGTAATAAGTGATTTTATCACCAGTGAATTTGATCCGCTATTACCTGCGATAGAACGATCTGTTTCAGTATTCACCGTGGCATGAATAAAACCATCCGAAGCACTATTGTCTACGACAGAGCGATCTGATTTATCATTAACATTGGCATGGATAAAACCACTTTGTCCATTTGGTGTAGTCGGTGGTGCAGAAGGTGTGAAAGTTAAACTAAGAATTGGCGAAATAACTTTTAGGAGACACTCATCAGGATGAGAATTTGCATAAGACAAAGTCTGGCAGGGATTAAGAATGACTTTAGGATAAAGCGAATTACCCGTGGGTGTTGGGGTTACAATACAATTTGGATTGGCGGTTTCCTTGCAGTAGTCACCACACATCATTATTTCAGGTGACTGTTTACAGAGCGTACAGGCTAAAGTTCCTGCATTTGCTGAATTCTTACAAAAAGTGCATTGAGTCCAGTGAGAATTGGCATAAGTGGTATTTTTACAAAGTATATTTGTTTCAGAAGTAGAAGTTGTAGGTATACTTGCAGGAAAAATATTTGATAATGTCAAAGGCTTTTTTAATATTACCAGGGTAGTAAAATTTTTAATCACACCGGTTATGACATGTTGAGGTTCTTTCGTTTTTAGGATTGAAATTCCAGTTATAATATGGATTGGTTTTGTTGTCGGTTTTGGTGAAGGTGGTATTGTCACAGGGGGACAGCCTGGGAAAGCTTTTGCACAATCATTAATACAAGTACCCCATGTAACCCAGGCAAAATAATTAGATTCTGTTGGAAGTGGATATTGTGCATTACAATTTTTCTGACAGTCCATGCATTGGAGTGCATCAGGAGAGAGTGTTGGATTATCTCCGAAAACTGGTATACTCACCATACAAATGAGTAAAATAAATAAAATTATGGTCCTGGGACTAAACGAGGGCATAGGATTCATAAACTCGGATAATACTTAAACATATATATAGTTATCTAATAAGTTTGTAATTCTTAACCGTGAATAGAATATATTATATAAAAAGTAAGGTTAAAGTATAGATTATCTGAATATTTTATTAATTTTTTGGAATTCCAAATCAATAAAACAAATTTTTTCCCAGCGCTGCTGTTATTAATCATATACAACTGCGGTATAATATAGTAACATTATTTAGATGAATCTGATCTTGTTAAAAGGGATAATGAAATCTTTTTGTAAAGATAATAAATACAGGACAGACTGGTTTAAATGAATTATACCTATATTTTTGGTCATAAAGAACCCGATACAGATAGTATTGCGAGTGCTATTGGATATGCCACGTTTCTAAATAAATCAGAACCCGGTAGTTTTATAGCAGCGAGTTGCGGTGCCCTGAATCCAGAGACAAAGTATGTACTTTCCAGGTTTGGAATCCCAAAACCGGAGTTTATTTCTTCAGTCGAACCTAAACTTTCAGATATAACCTATAAACCTGTATTTGCCCAGGAACAAGACGTGCCGACCGTGGACATTGCTACACAAATGGCAAAAGAGGGTATAAGAAACGTTGTAATAACGGATTCTCTGGGTAAGCCGGTAGGAATAATAGGCGAACATGCACTTGCACGTGCGTACATAGAAAAAGTTCATCTTGCCGAACTCGCGGTAACTCCTATAGCGGTTGAGACACTTGCCAGGATTCTTGAGGCACGTATCATTGTATCTGCCCATGAAACCCTGGAAGGTCGTGTTTATATCGCAATTGATGCTCTTCACGTTACGCTCGGGAAAATGACAAAGAAAGATATTGCAGTTGTAGGGGATAACGAACCTGCCCAGCTCGCATTGATATCGGCCGGGATTGCGTGTCTCATTATAGCCGGAGGGGCTCCGGTAGGAGAGAGACTTGCAAAAGCTGCTGAAAAGCAAGTTGTTTCAGTACTTGCAACAGATCTTGATGCTTTTATAGTTGGTAGGATGATTAACCTTTCCCTCCCGGCCGGCGAAATAATGGAGAAAAATGTACCTGTGCTTACATTATCAGACTCGGTAATTTATGCAAGAAAGGTTGTTTCTGGTTCTAAGTTTCGTGCAGCCTGTGTTGTTTCTGAGGAGGGTAAACTTGCCGGAGTACTTACAAGGACCACTCTTCTCAATGATGTCAGAAAGTCTGTCATACTACTTGATCATAATGAGGCTTCACAGGCCGTAAATGGAATTCTAGAAGCGGATGTAGTTGAAATAATTGACCATCACAGGATTGCTCCCGTAACAACCCTGAAACCGATAAAATTTTTGAATGATCCTGTTGGAGCTACTTCAACAATCATTGCTATGAAATATCGGGAATCAGGAATTATACCCTCCAAAAGTATAGCGGGATTGCTGCTTTCCGGGATTCTTTCAGACACCCTTGCCCTTCGGATGTCAACCACAACACAAAAGGATATAAAAACTGTAGAATATCTAGTAGAGATATCGGGTGAAGATCCTGATGAATTGGGTATTTCTCTTTTAAAGGAAGGGATGGCTCTATCTGAATTTAGCCTCCATGATCTTTTAACCCGGGATAAAAAAGAGTTCGATCTCCAGGGACTTAAGGTAATAATTTCACAAGTTATGACTCCCTCTTTTTCATGGAACCGGGAACGAAATGAAGAAATTAAAGAAGAAATGTCAAAAATTTTGTCAGATAAAGGAGTTTCACTTTTTATAACGCTCTTTACCAATGTTCTTGAAAATTCAAGCGAAATTTATGGTGTTGGTTACACTGAATTAACTAAAGAATTATTTGGAGAAGAGATGCCGGTCAGGTTTGAAGGAGTAATGTCAAGGAAAAAAGATTTCCTACCCTGGCTTGGAAAAAAGATAAGGGAAATTGAGGTATCTCATCCTTAAAAATCTATTAGTCCCGGATTGACTACACAATTTCTATATCGGTAAACCAGATAACATAACTTTATATTGAACTAAAAATACCCTTTAGATATGAAATTGACTATCAATTTTTATAATATTAAATCACTTTTACTCATTTCGTTCTTGATTTTTATATTTCCAGTTATTGCCACGGTGAGTACCGACAAAATGAGTACAATGAAAAACATATCCAATAATTTCAACCTGAATTCAAACAAGACACTATGTCCAGGATTTGCTATTGAAACTGAACCGTTACATCCGATGGCCGGAGGTAATGTTAAATTTATTCCAGTTTATGACAGTAAGGAAAAAATACAATCTATTACCTGGAATTTTGGAGATGGTTCGACTTCACAATCTTTCCAGCCCTTTCACAAGTATAAGGAATCAAAGAATTATAGTGTATCTGCAACCATTAAATTGAAAAGTCGACTTTCCTGCAATTATTCTTCATTACTTCCATTAGATCTTGAACCTGGGGACCTCCTGTTTGTCAGGAATTCACTATCAAATGTAATACCAGGAGAATGGTCTCATATCGGAATTTATGTAGGAAATGAAACTGTTGTTGAGGCGTTACCTCTTGGAGTCACTTATACTTCTCTATCCAACTGGTATTATCCGGACATGACCTGGGTTCAAGTTAAAAGAGTTAGTACATCACAGACAGTAATTGATAAAGCAGTTAGTTTTGCAGAAAATATTGCGGATACCCATGCATCATATGATTATAAATGGTTAAATCCACTGGAAACCGGGAAACAGACAAATGGAAATTCATGGTATTGCAGCGAACTTGTATGGGCTGCATATCTCACCGCGAGTAATGGCACAATTGATCTAGACTCAGGCACTTACAAACCAAAAGGAAATCTGGGTATTTTTATGAATGGCAGAGACCCGGTCACACCTTCTGAGATTTATGATTCACCTTGGCTGATTTCAATAGGTGAGCATAAAGAATACCGGCCAAACCCAAATAATTTCATCTTTCTTTCTTAAAAAATTTATAACATATAAAATAGGGCGACAACATCGCCATAATCCGCCCTTCCATTTTTGTTGTAATCAAAATACCAGACCGGTTCATTAAGGCTTATCCAGTCTATGAACCTGAAATACAGAACAACATCTCCAAAGTCATGTATTCCATTACCATTCAGGTCCCGGTACAATGAATCAGAATCGATTGAACGTGATGAATTCGTAACATCCGGGAGTGGCAGTATTATTGGCGAGGTGGGTGTAGTTTCAGGTGTCATTGTTGTCGTAGTTGTAGGAGTGACCTCAATCGTTGGGGTTGGGAGAGTTGTAAAAACAGTTTCAGTCGGGGTAAAAGAGGTAGTCTGAGTAATTATGGGTGTTGTTACTGTTGAAGTTGATGTAATGAACGGAGTGGTTGTTGAGGGTTTAAGTGTCATTATTGCTGATAATGTTGAGGTTTCACCAGGATTGACGTTGATGTTCGCAGTATAATCGTTATATAGTGTTTTTGTTAGTCTTACAATATGACTGCCCATTGAAATTCTGGTTAGAGTAAAAGGAGTTATATACCCAGTATAGACTGAATCAAGAAATATGGAAGCTCCTGAAGGAATTGAACTTATTGAGATAGAACCAGTATCCTGGGAAATTGTGAAAGCCTTAATACAGACATTTCCATTTGTTCTTATATTTGAATAATCAGCCCATAAATCCCCGTTTGAACTAACATAACTTTGACCAGAAGAAGAGGTTACTCCACTGGAGTATCCAGAAATCGGGAATTCCACCGCACCACCATAATTGTACCCTGGTGAAATAAGTCTCAAAACAACTGAAAATTTTTGATCTTTTGATAATGAAGCGGGTGTAAATGTTACAGTATGATATCCGGGGACTCCAATAGTACCACTTGAAGTTGCAATTAGTGTTCCCGATGTCGGGGTTGATGTCACACCACTATAAATTTGTACCAAGTACTGTGTATCCGGTACCAGTGTATAAAACCCGGTGGCTGATATCTTTTCATCTGCTTTTGACTGAAAGATATTTGCCATCCATATAGAATCGCTCCCAATTGTTCCAATTGAACCGACAAAACCGAGAGGGTCATATTGGTAAACCCTTGCATAGTTGTCAACAGATTCTGCGTTTTCAAATACACCAAGTTCGTCAAATCCTAAAACGGTATCATAGTAAGAGACCCAGAAATAACCCTGATTTCCATCCGGCCATGTAGTACCCCAGCTATTTTTACATAGATATGCACCATTCCCCGAAGGTCCATAAGTAAAGTTATTTTTACTAAAATTGTCATTCCACCCTACAATTGTTATCTCATGGTTGGCTTTAGCCTGATAAGGGTAATAATATGCAGCCTGCAAACTGTTGATAAAAGCCTCGTTATAGTAAAAACTTCCGGTTACTCCTCCATACGTCATGATTGCCTGCTTAATTCCGGAATTATCAAGGGCACTTTCTTTTTCCGGAATAAAGAGTACTTCCTGAATATGTTTTACAGGTGAAAGTCCTGAGGGTGATGAACCTGATGACGGGTTATATGGGTCCGATGATTCAAGAACCGGCCCATCATACCTGGTGAGGTAGGCAGTGGACATTAAAATATTACCGCCTTTACAGGGACCATAGTCAAATCCATTTAAATTTTTAAGGTTATTTTCAGAAAAATCAGTAATTTCACCTGGTTTTAAATATGATTCCAGTGAACCGTATGTGCCAAACGCCCAGCAATCACCGCAGTTTCCCTGATCTTTAACAGGGGTTACCTGGTTATAATCCCTTAAATCATAAGATGAAGGAAAACTTTCAGTTTCCATTTGCTCTGTCCCAACTCCCTTGAAAATGCTAGAGTTAACGGGCGATGGGATGTATCCAAGAGGAACACCTTCATCAGCAATATTATTTCCATTAATTGAATTGTATTCCAGAAACGCAGGGTTAATGGGAGCTTCCACAACTGACTGGTTTTCCTGAGGCAAAGCTGAAGTAATCAGACAAAATAAAATTAAAATCAAGGTAATAATTAAGATAAGAGGATAATTTAACCGGGAAAAAATTTTTACTATTGATAATTCTCTAGTTAAATAGCAGTACACACCCCTCTTTAGGTAATTCTAACAGATAAGATTTACTGTCATTTCCCAATGATTATACTCTTTGTTTCAGTATACTCATAAATTGAGTTCCTGCCATTTTCACGTCCGATACCGCTTTCCTTTATACCGCCAAAAGGAACATCCGGTGGAATCGTAAGGTGCTTGTTAATCCAGATGACACCTGTTTTTACATCGGATGAAAATCTCCTTGCAACATTCATGTCATGCGTCCATATGGAAGCACCAAGTCCAAATGGGGTATTATTCGCCTGTTTCACTGCAGTATCGATGTCCTCAACTGTCGCAACGGGCAGAAGCGGACCGAATACTTCTTCTCTAAAAGGTCTTGCATCATCCGGAATGTCAGATATTAGTGTTGGCAACAGGAAAGCCCCATTCGTGATTACTGGATCTTCTGGTCTTTTTCCACCTGTAATGAGTGTTCCTTCCCCCTTTTCCAAAGTACTTCTAATAACATCTTCAACTTTGGATCTTTGACTTACGTTGATCAATGGCCCCATATCTGTTTCCACAGACCGTCCATCACCAATTTTAAGTTTTTCAATTTTATTCTTTAATTCACCGATGAAAGTATCCTTTATTGATTCGTGAAGATAAAGGCGTTTTACAGCGAGACATGCCTGACCGCAATTATAAAATCTTCCACGCAGCGCACCATCTGTAGCTTTGTTAATATCAGCATCTTTCCATACTACCATAGCATCTGAGCCACCAAGTTCAAGAGTGATATGTTTCATGGACTCTGCTGCATCCATTCTTACGCTTCTCCCGTTTTGTGAGTCCCCTGTAAATGTAACTTTACGGATTCTGGGATGCCTGACAATAGCTCTTCCGGCTTCTTCACCATTTCCTGTAACAATGTTAAGAACACCGTGTGGAAGTCCTGCATTTTCAAATGAATCATAAAGTTTGAGTACTGTTAAAGGAGCGGCAATTGCAGGCTTTAATACAAGAGTATTCCCCATAAGAAGGGCGGGAGCGGTTTTCCATCCCATAAGAATGGCAGGAACATTCCAGGGGATTATCGCACCACATACTCCAATTGGTTCCCGGTTGACAATACAATCACCAATAGGACCCAGTGAGAATGACTCTCCAATATTAGATGATGCAAGACTACAGTAATATTCAAGTATATTGGCAAATCCTCTGATTTCATCAATTGATTCACGTATAGGCTTTCCTACTTCAATTGTAAGGAGAAGTGCAATTTCCTTGTGATTTTTTCTTACTTCTTCGGCTACATGGAATAGGATCTTCCCTCTTTCCCTGCATTGTTTCTCACTCCACTTGGGAAGAGCGTTTTCTGCAGATTCTACTGCAATATTTACATCTTCAGAGGTACCCAGTGGGATAGTATCAATAAAATCTCCATTTGCCGGGTTGTTAACTGGAATAGATCTTCCTGAAACAGAATCCCTTCTTTCCCCTCCTATTATCATTTTCATGAAGAGATCTCGATTTTCAGAATAATAATATCTGTCGAAAAATGATTATTGGAGAGGTTATTAATTATTTATTGAATCTTGTTCTCAGCAAATACCTTGCAAGTCCTTCTATTCCCTTTGAGAAATTATCTAATGGCTCTTTTTCTATGAATAGCGCATCTCTGTGAGACATCTGTTGATAATATGCGAGCTTTTGGGAATATAGAAACGCCTCGCGATAAAATTCCAATGTTGTATCCTTTGATACAGGGTAAGTCGCGCAATTTGCAACAAGATGGTCAAGGCGAGGATTCTGTAAAAGGGAGAGTAATTTGTCTGTAAGGAGATTGTCTTCCATATCTTTCGACACTTCCCTGTCACGAAGCTTCACATTTGTCAATACTACAAGTTTTTTTGGAATATCAATGATATTCGCATCATTAACAATACATATAAGGTTCTGAAGTTCAAGGTCATTAATTCTCGTGATTATCAGTAGAAAATCAGTTATTGCAAGCCAGACATCATTAATTTCTTCAAAACTTGGATGAGTGTCTATTATTACAAGATCTATTTTATCTTTTTTCATCTGGCTATAGATTGAAAGAGGAATCTTTGAAAGAATCTGAGGTCCTTCATTCAATTGTTGCTTAACAAGAAACCTTATCTTTTTATCATCTCTTCCGGCGGGCGTAAGATAAACCGGAGCACTATTTGTATCTTTATTAGGTTTAAGAATCTGATAACTTGGTATTTCTATTGAGTTAATTTCAGTAAGATAATTTGAAAATGTTCTTTCCCCTTCATAAAAACCAAAGATAATATCCTGAGCCGGTGCAAATGTATTTGAATCAATTATCCAGATCTTCTTCCCAAGAAAAGAGAGATAAAATGCAAGATTTGCAGCAATTTCACTTTTACCGGTTCCTGTTCCGGGAGAGTAGACAACAATAATTCTGTTTCGTAATTCATTCATCCAGTCTTCGCTCATTCATGCCTCTTTGCCTTCTTTTTTTAATATTGCCTTATAATAGATCTCATGCCCAATCCTCTCTTTTTCTGCGAGTTCCATAAGGACAAGAGTGTTCAGGTAAGTTGAAACAGTGCTCCTGTGACGGTTGAGTTCTCTTGAAAGTTCTTCAGACGTTATTCCGGCCGGATGCCTGAAAAGTGCAATCCAGGCACTCTTTAACTTTGCATCACTAATACCGATATCGGGTATCGGGTCAACTCCGGTTCTCTCAACTGATTCAATTGAGTTTGATAGTTCAGTCTTTGCTTCGCGCAATACTGAGTTTGACTCCTCTAAAAGAACATTAAAACGATAGTTATTATCACGGTGGTAATTCTCAAAGTTGGAGATGATACCTTCCAGTTTTATTATAAGTTCGCGTATCTTTCTGACCTCATGGACAAGGGATGTTGATGACATCTTTTATAACCTGACCTTTTTGTTGGAAAGTTAATAAATTTTACCTTGCGTTGTCTTTCCCAACAGTTTCATTTAATTACTTCTGAAATATACACAAAATATTACTAATTGTTCAACATCCAACAGTATAAATAGTATTACAGGTAAATACACTAAATGGCGGTGCAGAAGGAGAACTTCCGGGGGGCCGTTCACTCCTGCCAACCGTAAGAAGAAGAGAGTCAGATGAATGTGTCTCTGGTGGAATTAAACTGTGATAACATTGGGGAGATAATTGAAATAATCAATATATGGAGAGAAGAGAGGTTGAATCAATCCCTGGATTGTCAGGTTTACAGAGTTAAATCGCCAGATAAAATTCAATTGACCGCCGCCATTGTCGTATAATTTTTCCCTGATTTCGAAGAGTGCAGGGATAAAGGATATTAAAAGAAGGATAGTGCTAATAAAATCATAGAAAAATCTGCAAATCAGAGCGACTTTGCCGCCATCTCAACATCTTCTTCTTTAATTGTCTTTCTTCCGGCATGGATTGCAAGTTTGTTTGCAGAAGATGAAAGTGCTGCTATATAACCTTCAGTCTTTATAAGAATCGCTGCTGCTGCATCATTTCCTACTCTTTCTGCGCCATTCTTTTTTGCAATTCTGATAACTGCTGCAACTGGTAAGTCTGCCATTTTTTTACCTCAGATGATGATTGTCGAAAAAATATAAAAATATTCCCTATTTATTCTCAATTTCGATATATTTATTCAACATACTTAATTAAATGCGCTTAATTAGTCCCTGGCGTTTCTAATTGTTGTCGCCATAATAAAATTAGTACTCACTTTTTCTTTTGTGAGGTGAATATATCAGTATAATGGTACTTGAAGAAGAAATTCAATTTCCCGATGAAGAAGCGGCTGATGATTTTATTAAATTCATGCACAAAAAGGGTTTTTCTGCTAAAAAAAGAGTTTCGTTTCAATTTTATCAGGAAAGTGTCGTCATGGGTGTTGCTGATGACCTCATTACCTGGCTGGAAGAGGAGATACAAAATATAGATGAGAATGAAGAAAACACAGATAATCCTTTACTTTCTGAATCACTGGAAGATGATGATTCAATCGAAGAAGAAATTGATAGTAGTGATGAGGATGATTACAATCACTTATTCAATAAAACTGAATTTTCCCGTCTTTTAGAACTTATTCGCTATAATAAGGACTTAATTTCAGAATGCTTCCAAAATTACACTACTGGTGATGAAATCCCAAAAATAAATTCTGAAGAATTGTTGTCGGAATTCCGCGAATCTATTGCAGAACACGGAACATATTTGCCTGAACATAAAGTAGGGGTTCATAAAATAAAAGATCACTTTGCATTACATTTTCTTCTTTCAGAAAATGATCTCCTGGAAGAAAAAGAAGAGAAACTTTTTTTGAAAAAGGTTATTGAACCGGGTCAGTTTCACATGGAAATGCCAGCTTCACTCCCCAATCCTTCCCTCAAAAGCGCAGCAGACAGGAATGTTACTATAAAAGAAATTATATCAACGGATCAACAGTATATTATTCGAATTGAACCAGATATTGTTTTATTCCCTGATTTACAGGAATTACTCGACTGGTTTATGGAAAATGATCTTGAAGAGGAGTCAATCAATAATTTTCTTACTGAAATGATATTCAAGCAGACAATTGTTGAAGAATTAATAAAATTCACAAAAGAGAAGAAAAAAACTTCGAAAGATGAAATAATTAATAAATTTATGAGTTTTGATTTAGAAGCGGACAATTACTGTCACATTCAGACTTTTGAACTCAGCGCAGAATTTCTTATTGAAGTAATAAACGATCTAAACAAAATTCACGTTCTTGAGGGAAAAGACAAAAAAATTCGGTGTGTTATTTGAATTATCTGATATTGAAAAGAGATAATTAAAATTTTATTAACACAACCGATCATATTTTGTACTGGTTCGTACTACAAGATTGTATGCGAACTCTTCTTTGTATCCTTATTGTAATTCTTATCGTACTTTCCGGGTGTGTTGGTACCAAACAATCAGTCTCTCCTTCCCAATCATCCGGGTCTGCTGATTACAATAGTTTCTCTCCGACAACGAAAGAACTATCCGGTGTGGGAACTTCTGGGTCCACTAACGATGAATCCAGTACTCATGGTCCATCTGTAAGTCCGGATCAGAAGGTAGTGATTACAGATGACATGCATATTGAGGTAAGTAATGCAACAGAGGCACTGGAAAAAATCCGCAATATTGCAAATGAGCATAATGGTTACCTCTCCACATCTGCTATTTCTATGTCAGATGCAAACCGGAGAACGGGTTCAGCAGTAGTGCGAATTCCTTCTCACGAATATAGTACAGCCAGGGCCTCTCTATTTGGGACAGGCAGGGTATTATCAGAAAATGAAAAAGCAGATGATGTAACCCTGGAATATGTTGATTTGGATGCCTCAATTAATTCCTTAAAAAACCAGATTTCTACATATAACAGGATAATGCTTAATGCAAGTGCAGTTGAGGACGTGCTTAAAGTCCAAAACGAACTCGACAGAGTTCAGATGGAACTGGACAGGGAAACCGGCAAAATGAATTATCTGAAAAACAGGATCTCTTTTGCGACGCTCAATGTAAATTTTGAAGAGCCATTGCCGATTGGAACAACCGGGGGTCCTGGATTTTCTGAAGTCCTTAATACAGCGGTTCAGGGGTTTATCCAGATGGTCCAGATGATAATTATTGCGTTCTTTACTCTCCTGCCCTTAATTATTCTTGGAATTCTTGGCTATATTGTATACCGGTATTGGAAGAAAAGGAGTATCTGATTATTCGTTTTTACTACAAAAGAGGCCAATATTTTTTAATTTCCTCATTAATTTCTGAATTGTTTTCTGTTAACCGTTTTAATTTTTTTATTGCTAAAAGAGATTCGTCATTCCTGTCAAGGTAATGAAGATATTTTGCCTTATATAACCAGAAAAAAGGATCATCTGGTTCTATCTTTGTAAGCATTTCCGCTGAACGCAAGGCGTTTTCAATTTCTCCTCCGGATTCGTATAACCTCCTTCTTCCATCCCAGCCTTCAACTGAAGATATGTATAATGAAGTGGCCTTTTCAAATGCTTCGAGAGCCTGAGTTTCATTACACTGGCTTTCAAGGATCTTTCCTTTTAATATCCATGCCTCATGATAATCAGGTGTTATTTTCAGGGCCTCGTTGCATGAAAAAAGTGATTCTTCTTTTAAACCCGTTGAAAACAGTAAATTTGCCTTTTCATATTGTAACTCGGCATCATCCGGCCGGAATCCGATTATTTCATCATATGTATGAATTGCATCCTCAATGTAACCTAGTTTTATTTCAAGTCTTACACGTGAAGACCAGGCATCAGATTTATCTGGAGAGATTTGAATAGACCGTTTTACTGCATCCAGGGCTTCTGAATATTTTCCGAGTTCCTCAAGCGCGCAACATTTACTAAACCACATCGTGTCGTCATCAGGAGAGAGCGCAATAGCACTGTCAAAACATTCCATTGACTCGCCCGGCCTTCCCATCCGTAAAAGAGCCCACCCCTTTCCTAAATATCCCTGGGAATTTTCTGGATGATTTATTATAATATCATTATATGCTGAGAGCGCATCGTCAAATTCGCCCTGATAAACGAGAACTGAACCTATATTCAACCAGGCCTCTGTTGAATCCGGATCTATTTCAACAGCTTTTCTAAAGCAATCAAGGGCTTCTCTGTCAGACAGAAGAAGCAAAAGAAGTCTTCCTTTAGCCGTCCAGGCTTTGGAATATAAAGGATCTATCTCAATAGCTCTTTCAAACGACGCTATTGCGTCGAGAAACTCCTTCTCTTCTGCAAACCTGTTACCCATATTGTAATATTCTTCTGCACGTTCTCCAGACATCATATTTTATTTCACTTTGAGTATAAAAAATACTAGAGGAAATTATTGTATGCCACACTGGACAAATAGCCTGAGTACAAAACTTACTGCCAGTTTTATAATACTGATTTTGGTTATTTCAGGTCTTTCCGTTTTTTTTACATATGGAAGTACAAAAGATGCACTTAAACAATCTATACGCGAAGACCTGATGTCAGTATCCGGGGTTATTGCTACACAGGTTAACATTACAAGTCTTCAGACATTGAAACCCGGTGACGAGGGGAATCCTGAATACCTGTCTATTGTTAATTCACTAGTGAAGATGCGTTCGATGAATACGCACATAATTAACACATATGTGATAGCTCTTGATTCAAACTCTACCATGCGTTTTCTTGTTGACGATGCATATTTAGAGACCCCTACTGATATAGGCTTTATTGGTGACGTTTATAATTCTAGTGATGAAACTCAGATAATTGCAGCACTAAAAGAACCGACAGCATCGAATGAATTTTACACAGACAAATGGGGTACATTCATGTCTGGATATGCACCAATCAGGGATTCAAATAATAAAACCGTTGCAATTCTTGGTGTTGATATGAATGCCGATGCTGTAATTCAAAGACAAAATTACATTGGATATACGGTATTTCTCCTAATCCTTCTTTCAATAATTATTGCGGGCGTTGTAGTTCTTATCTTTTCACGGACTATAATTCGTGATATTAAGAAACTCAATGCCGGAGCAGACAAGATAAGCCATGGTGACACTGACGTTATAATAGACGTAAAACGCAGTGACGAAATAGGTGAACTTGCAGACTCTTTCTCCAGAATGGTTGCAAGCCTGAAAATCATGATGGGAATAGGAGAAGAGAAGAAATAATTTTTTTTTGAGGGATTGATTATGAGTACTTTATCAGAGAAGGTTCTTACCATTTCAACTGATTATCTAGGTCCGGCATCGAAAGTATTCCTTGAACGTCAGACAAACGCTCATATGAACGGACTGAAATTTGAAGATCTAAAAAGTGGGAACATTCCTGAACTTGTAAAGTGGATACGCATATCTGCAAACCTTTTGATAGGGAAAGAAAGAGCAGAAGAATTTGCTGATAAAATCAGTAAAGTGGGATAATTAGAAGGAGTCAGTCCAAGGAGAATGCATAGTTAAAAAGATATCTCATTTTAGTCACAATATATTTATGATATACTGTCAAACTAAGTGAGAGCTAATATCTTATCATTATAATACAACAATTGGAATGGTCAGATATAAAAGCTGTCAAAATAGTCCCGGTAGGGTAGTGGACATCCTAGAAGCCTGCGGAGCTTTTGACCCGGGTTCAAGTCCCGGCCGGGACGCTATTTATTTAAATTTAAAAATATCCTTTTCTAGTTTATTTCAAATAAAAAATTTAAATAAACAATCAGTAAATCCCTATATTAAAACTACTAATAATTAATATTAAAACTACTAATAATTAATATTAAAACGCCCTGAAAAATCCATTATAAGGAGACAGGGAGATGATTTTATTTCCATAAAACTCACAACGACTCTAATAATCTTAATACTTTTTATTTTAGTTCTCTTTTCCGGTTGCTTGACCTCTACTGAAAACCAACCGATTGCAGTCCAGAATATGAATATAACAACATCGGGAACCGGGCTAAACAAAC
>Ga0114951_10000500_pt1 | contig 54206 bp, 68 predicted proteins | sample AM7aDNAmetaG_FD_88677 | JGI IMG/M metagenome (GOLD analysis project Ga0114951, IMG submission 88677) | Freshwater microbial communities from Finland to study Microbial Dark Matter (Phase II) - AM7a DNA metaG | ecosystem: Environmental > Aquatic > Freshwater > Lake | place: Finland: Lake Alinen...
AATATCCCGTTGCCACCCATGACGAGAATCGCGTTGTTGCTCCAGTAGCTGCCCGCACCGCTGACCGTCACCAGGTTGTTGCTGGAATTGTAGCCACTGCCTATATAACAGCCGAGATCATACACCTTGCCACTGTTGGCGATGATCAACTGGTTGAACGAGCCGTTGCTTCCTATGTTAATCATGGCACTGTTGTTCCAAACGCTGCCGGCGTCCGTCACCACCACCGCGTTGTTGCTGGAGTTGGAAGTTAGGCCGACATAGCTGTTCGAGTCATACACCGTGCCGCCGTTGGTGATGGTCAACTGGTTGAAGGAACCCGTGCCACCAATGGAAAGCGAACCGCTATTGCTCCAGAGCGAGCCGGCGCCGGTCACCAGCGCAAAGTTGTTGCTGGCGACGGCTGAGTTGCCGACGACGCCGTTGCTGGAGATGAGAACGCCCGCGTTGGTGACGATCAGCCCGTTGAACCCGTTGCTGATGCCCACCATGAACGTGCCGGGGTAGTTGGAGGTGACTCCGTTGATCACCACGATGTTGGTCAACGAGGAGGTGCTGTTGGTGTCGGCGAAGATCACGCCGCTGCTGTAGAGCAGGCTCGTGTTCCAGAATAAGGATCCGCCCAAGGTCGGCAGATTGGTCTGGATGAAGGCACCGCTGGCGCTGCCAAAGTCGAACAGGTTGAACTGATCCCCCGCCACCGGCGTATACCCGTTGACCAACGACACCGTCAGCGTGCCGCCGAAGGTGAACGCGCCCGTGAGATCGAACTGGTCGTAAAGCCATGTGTTGGTGCCGCCCAGTTCCAGGGTCATCGCCCCGCCGCTGAGCATCGTCAGGCTGCCGGTGTCGGTGATGACGCCAAGGCCGTTGCCGGGGCCGATGAGGCCGGCGTCGGTAATGGAACCGGTGATGGTGCCGGTGCCGGTGAGCGTGGCGTTGGTGTTGATGAAGAGGCCGTTGGCGAAGCTGTGCGTGCCGCCGAGCATTTGGAACGTGGCCGCGCTGGTGCCGTTGCCGATCTGGAACAGCGCCCCGTTGGTGACCGTGCTGCCGCCGCTATTGAGCGTGCCTCCGTTGAAATTGACAATGCTGCTCGCGCCGTTAGCGGCGAGGAGCTGGTTCACCGTCACCGTGCCGCTGTTGAAGTTGAGCGTGCCGCGACGGATATCAATAAGCCCATTCCCAATGCTGTTGGTTACAAACAAACTGCCGTTCAAAACATTTACGATATTTCCAGTGGCGTTGGGGTTCTGTCCAAGGATCAGGCTACCGGCGATCACTTTGGCGTTGTTGGAAATGGTAAGCGTATTGGCGGAACCATTGTTGCCAATAATCAGGCTGCCTCCATTTGACCAGAGAGAGCCGGTATCTGTGACCAGCACCGAACTCCTTGAATTAACTTGGGCGCTGTTACCTAGAACCGCGGAACCGCTGGTCATCAGGCCGCCGGCGGTGACACTGACATTGTTGTTGAGTCCACCGGTATCGCCGACGATGAGCGCGCCCTGGATTTGCCACTGTGAATTGGTTCCGGCCACGAGCGCTTTGTTGTTGTTGCCTGCTGTGCCGATGTAAACGGTGCTGTTAAACGCCGCCGCCCCATTGGTAATGATCAGGATGTTTCCAGCGCCGGATTCGCCAACGGACAGATTGCCTGAATTCGTCCAGAGGGAGCCAGTGCCGGTCACGAGGGCGAGATTATTGTCGGAGGTGTAACCGATGTTGCAAGTGGACTGGGAAACCACTTTGCCGCCATTGATGATCGTCAGGCTGTTGGTCGCACCGGTCGAACCCACAGTGAGTGAGCCGTTCAGAACCGATCCTGGGTCTGTGACGAGTACGGAATTCAAGCTGCTATTGTAGCCGGGGCCAGCATTGCAGCCGATAGCCCCGCTTCCATTAACGGTACCGCCGTTGGCGATAATCAGCGTATTGCTTGAATTATTGTAGCCAACGTAAAAACCGCCGGAAAGAACGGATCCCGGACCGGTGACATAGACGACGTTGCTGTCGCTGGACTGCCCCACATACACATAACTGGCGGTAGCCACCCTGCCTCCGTTGGTGACGATCAAGGTGTTCCGGCCACCCGAGTTTCCAACCGTAAGCTGGCCCATATTGGTCCAAAGCGACCCCGAATCCGTCACGATCGCCACATTGCCAGTGCTGGAAACATTGTATCCCATGAAGGCTCCGCTGCTGCCAGTGGTGACCGTTGCTCCCTTCTGAATCGTCAGGCTGTTCGAACTGCCACTGTAGCCCAGGTATAAATGGCCAGCCCACAATGACGAATTGGTATCCGTCACCAGGATCTGGTTGCCGTAGCTGGCGGCGGTGTAAGCAGTAATAAAATCGAAGTCCGTCCTGGAAAAACCACCGTTCTGGACAATCAACTGATTGAAGGAACCGGTGGCACCAAGGTAGGTCGCATTCTCGTTGGACCAAACCGAGCCCGCGCCAGTCACGATGGCGATGTTGTTACTCGAAGTCCCGGAGTTGCCAATAATCCCGGTGCCTATGCCCAGCAGCACGCCAGCGTTGGTGACGATCAGTGCGTTGAAGGAGCCATTGCTGCCGACCATGTAGTAACCACTGCCATAGTTGATCCGAACACCGTTGATAACGTTGGTGATGTCGGTTTCGGCGCGGCTGCCAGGGGCGAGGGTGAGCAATGCACTCACTGCGGCGAGCGCGATACTTCTCGGTATATTCATTTAGCTATTTCTCCTCCCCTCTCCTCTTGTCTCACGATTATCACCTTGTTTGCAAGTACTTTCCGATGGGGATGAACATGGATTCACGCGTATGAAACTAGAGCCCGCTGCCAATTCCACCCGGCTCTCCTGTAACCTGTCACCGCTCGGACAGCCGATCGCTCATCCCCTGGCGTCTCGCTGCCGACGCCTCACATGCGACGCTTGGCATTTGACATCCCGACCCCGTTCATTCGCACGCCCCTTGCCCTGCCGCCGCCTATCGTCTTCTTCATTCCGCAGAGCCTCTCGACAGGTTTCACACCGTCGTTGTGACCGCTGGTCTGCACGGATTATGTCTCGCTTGCGTCGATGATGCGCCTGTGGTTCACGCTTGTTGCGCTACAGATCCAATTTCACCACTTCCCCCGCCGTCAAATCGTGCGTCTGCCGGCGCTGTTTGCCATCTGGCTCGTGCACGATCAGCGTGGCGTCCTTCAGTGGCAGTTCAGTTATCAACCTCACGCGCAGTTTTTTGTCAGCCACTGTTGCCTCGATCAGTCGCACACTGCGGCGCGCCGTCTCCCAACGCCAAACCTCTGCGTGTGTCCACCATTCCATGCCGCGTTTGCGGCCCTCCGCCACCACGGTTTGCATCGCATCGGACATGCCCGGCTCTAGAATGTGCGCCGGATGAAACAGGAAATGCGCCAGTCCGCCGTGCGCAACAGCTTGGTCGAGCAACATGGGCGCGCGCTTCGCTGGCAAGTGGATGTTCAGGTCCTGGGTGATCAGCGGGATTTCGTAAACGTCCAGAAACCGCGGAGGCGTTGCTTCATCGTCCAACGGTCGCCACGGCTGGCAGGTGCCGCGTGGAAAACCGCACCCGCCCCGCTTGCTTGGCCCCATCGAGCCGTCGGCCTTCAAGCCGACCTTCTCGCACCAGCGAAAGAAATCCAGCCGTCCTTCCCACCGCGTGTAATGGTTCTTGTTTGAGATGATGTCCTTGACGCCGCTGTTCGCGGAGAGCCCTTCGAGCTGTTTCACGAGCATGTCGAAGCCCCACTGGTGGTCCGCGTCGCTCTTCATCGCGTCGTAATGCAGGGCGATTTCGCAGCGCTCGGCGCGCACCGCATCGTAGAGTGAGCGCGGGTAGGCACACGGGAACATCGTGCACCATGTGGTGCGGATGCCGGCCTTCTTCACCTGCTCCAGCAGGGCCCAGCCGTGCTCGGGTTTGTTGCCATCGCTGTCGTGACTGATACACCCCACGGCCGGCACCTCGCGTGGCCACGGGGCAATCTGCACCAACGGCTGACCCACCGCCTGCGCGGCGTACTGGATCGTGCGCAGGATGATCAGCCGCAACTCATCCGCCACCGGATACAGGAAAAACGGCGCCTCGCCCTTGGCCAGTGTCACACGATCAAAATCGTAGTCGAGCACCTGGCCGTCGTCGGTTTTTAGAATCCCCTCGTTGATCGCCATGGTCCCGTCAAACGACGGCGTGCCGTCGCACATCACGGCGATGCCTTGCTGAATGTGAACAATGCTGTTGAGCAGGTCGGGCGCTATCAGCAGCACAATTCCGCGACCCACCCGTCGCTCCAGGAAGACCGGTAGATTCGTTGCACGACGATGGCGATCCAGTACGTTTCCAATGGCCTTGGCGTTCGTCGCCTGCACGGCCAGCCCGCCGAAGAAATGCAGCGAGCTTTTCAGGCCGGCGAACACCGGATGGCGCGCCTGACGCGCATCGAGATAACCTTCGCCGAGTTGCCGCGCGCCACTCATGCCCCAACCCTTGTTGATGCCCGACGGCACCGGCTCCGCGCCAAACAGCTTTTCCATTCCATGCAGCCCGCCCAGCGACACCAGGGCGCCGCCGTTCTCCACGAAGGCAGCCAGCTTGTTGCGCTGGTCGTTGCTGAGCTTGTGTTCGCCCGCGAGCACAAGCACGCGCGCGCGGCCCGTCTGGCCGGGCGGTGGTTGCTCGTAGAAAAAGCCGGCGCATTGCGCCAGCTCGATCATGTAAGCGTTCGACGGCGAGGTGGGGGAAACAGAAATCGTAATCAGGCCGGAACCTTCTGGGTTGTCCTGCCGGCTCTGTTCCAGATGAAGCGCTGTCATCGGCGGCGCGTTGGTGGAGGCTTGCGCCCATGCGCATGCGACGAAGGCCAGATAGGATGCCAGGAGGATGCTGAGTCGTTTCATATTCAGTAACCCGGATGTGCAACGGCAAGCTGCTTACATCATGCCGACGACGTCGCTACAGAGCAAGCGTTTGAATGACTGGCGTCGGAAGCTGCCAGACTTCTCCAGCGCGGCGGCGTAACAACCAGCGCACCTGTTTGCCCCGCGCTGGCTGAGATTGGCGTCCTCGGGCGGCTTTGACAAAGTCCGGCGGGTGTTTTGCCATTGCGTTGCGGCGCGCAATGGTTACGCTGCCGCCAGGTCGCCATGAAACACCGCAAGCTCTTCGTCGCATTCTCCATGTTGGTCGCCGCCGCGAACTTGCCGGCGGACTCACCCGAACCCCTGTTTGATTGGTCGCCATGGGAAAAATACCGCGACACGATCAAGCATCCGTGCGTCATCCTGAAGCCCGCCGACATCGCCCGCGCGCGGGAAAACACGAGCTGCTACGCCTGGGCCAAGAGTTACGCCGCGGGAGTTGAGAAGAACGCCCGGCGGTATCTCGACCGGCTCACGCCGGAGTTCGTCGCGCACATGATTCCGGAGACCACGCCGGGCGATTCGCTCTGGACGCCGTGTCCATCGTGCCGGGCGCAGGGCAAGCCGGTGCATCCACACGGTCTGTGGACGTGGACACTCGACGACGCCGACCACATCAAGTGCAACATGTGCGGCGCAGTTTTCCCGAATGACAAGTATCCCGAGGATATCGTGATCCAGACCCGGTGGCGCAAGCCGCAGACGATCACGTATTGTGGCGGCGACACGTTCGTCATCTTTGGCTACAAAACCGGCCGGCCCAGCTTCAGCGCCAATGTGCGCTCGCGGCAGGTGCAGTGGATGGCTGGTTATGGCCGCACGCTGGCCGAGGCGCACTTGCTCACCGGCAAGCCCGAATACGCCCGTGCCTGCCGCGATATTTTGCTGCGGTTCGCGGAATGCTACCCGTCGTGGCTCGTACACGTCGGCTACGGCGAATACGCGGACATGGACCCGCGCATCGCGTCGCTCAACATCAACAAACTTCCCGAACCGGAACTGTGCCCGCCGCCGAATAAGCCGGACCGCCGGCTGCACACCGGCTATTGGAGCGCGGGCCGCGCCGGCGGCGTCGGGATGGAATCGGGGTTTGTGCGGCAGGTGGTCGAGGCTTATGACTTCACTTGCACCTCGAAGGACGCGGAGGGCAAACCGATCTACAGCGACGCCGACCGGCGCAAGATCGAGCGCGACCTGTTGCTGGAGAGCACGATCCTCCTAGTCTGCGACAAGGGGATCAACAACAAGTCCGTCAGCAACCGCACCGCCGCCGCGCTGGTCGGCATGTGCGTCGGCCATCTGGAACTGGTGCGCTTCGGTCTCGACGGTTTCCACAAGACCGTGGATGGCTGGTTCCTGGCCGACGGCGCCACGTCCGAGTCGCCCGGCTATGGCACGATGACCCTCGGCGGCATCTGGGACCTCGCGCAGGCGTTCCGCGGCTACAGCGACCCGCCCGGCTATCGCGACGGCGAGGGCAAACGGATTGACTCGCTCGACCTCTACCACGGTACGGCCTACGACCGCGTGTGGGAGTGCTTCTTCCGCGGGTTGCAGGGCGACCTGAACTATCCGCCCTCCGCCGACTCGATGCGCGCCTCGGGCCTCGGGTCGAACTTCATCGAGTTGATGGCGAGCAACTATCCCGAGCGGCCCCACTATCTCGCGTTGTTGAAGGAGACGACCGGCGGCGGCCGCGTGAAAGCGGGAGCAGCCGCGGGCGACGTGACGCGGCGGGAACTGGTAAAAGAGATGCCCGGCTCCGGCCTTGCGTTCTACATCCGCGAGCCGGGTTTGGAGCAACGGAGCGCGCCGGCGCTGTCATTTCCTGATTGGTGCCCGACGGAACTGCGCATTGGCCACATGCGCACGGGCGCGGACGGCCGCGAGAGTCTGTTGACGCTGAGTGCAAGTCATTGGGGCAACCATCATCATCAGGATAGCCTGAACCTCTATTACTGGAAGAAGGGCCGCGAGCTGCTTTCCGACCTCGGGTATCTTTGGGACCACCCGGAGAAACACATGACCGTGCGCACCGTCGCGCACAACACGGTGGTTGTTGACGAGAAAGAGCAGATCACGAAAGACCGCGGCGGCGACGTGTTGTTCTTCAAGACCGCGGAGTACGTGAAGGCGATGGAAGCGTCGTCGCGCGCGTATCCCGACGCGAAGCTCTACCGGCGCACGACGGCCATCATTGATCACGGCGGCGGCCGCAGTTACGCGGTGGATTTTTTCCGCGTCGAGGGCGGCAAGCGTCAGGACTACGTTTATCACGGCTTCACGAACACCTGCGATGTGCTCGATCTCGGGCTGCAGCCCGCGTCGTCGGAGAAACTCTACGATTTCAACAACGTCCGCGCTGCCGATGGTCCGGGCGTCTGGCGCGCGACGTGGCCGTGCGGCGCCCATATGACCTGCATTGCGTGGAACGTCGGCCAGCGCGGCGAGCGGGCGTTCGTCGCGGACGGCTGGGGACAGCGCGATTGGAAGAACTCCGACATCGGCGCGACCATCCCCTACATCGTGCGGCGTTGCGAAGGCGACGGCGTGAAGACGTTCATTTCGGTCTTCGAAGGTCAGGAAGGCGGCGAACCGTTTGTGCGTGGCGTGAAGCTGCTCGACCCGTCCGGCGTGCTCGTCGTCGAGACCGCGCTCGGTCGTGATTACGTCATGTCCATGCTCGACGCTGGCACGCTCACGGTCCAGACGCCGCCGGGAGAGCAACGCATCACCGGCCATTTTGCAGTCGCTTCAGTGCAGAACGATCATTTAGCGTGGACGTTTGTCGAAAAAGCTGGAAGAACCCCGTGATTGTCCCGATCACATCAACCGCCGCCGCACCCCTTGGCTTTTTCCTCTGCTGCGATCCCCGCCCTGATCTCATTATCCACGACTTCCACGCCTTCTGGTGAAAGATGCGGTCTTGGCTTTTCAAAAAGCCGCAACTAATACCGGTTTGCATCCTCTGCGCCCGCCTCATGCATCGTCTCCCCACATTCCGGGTTTCCACGATCCACCCCCAACAGCTTCGCCCCTATCACCGTTCCTTGCAGCCTCAGTTCGACGTCCGGCACGTCTTTCATCACCTCCAGCGGAAGCTTCTTCAAGAGAACATCGCGAAGCTCTTTGGCGCTCTCCGGCTTCTCAACTGCATTTCGATTCGTTCCAGAAGAAAGACGCCGGTTCCCAGGCTTCTTCACATCAGCGCCGTGCTGAAATAACGTTCTGCGCGATCCGGCAGCACGGTCGCGACGTTGCCGTTTGTCTTTTGGGCGATCTGCCGCGCCGCCCACACGTTCGCGCCCGAAGAAATGCCCACCAACAACCCATAGTCGCAGCCCAGCTTCCGGGTGGTCTCTATCGCGTCTTCGTCGGTCACCTCAATCACCTCGTCCACCAGTTTCACATCGAGCACCGCAGGGATGAAGCCGTCGCCAATGCCTTGTATCTGGTGCAGTCCCGGCTCATGTCCCAGCAGCGCGGACACATTCTTGGGTTCCACCGCCACAATGCGGACACCCGGCTTGTGTTCGCGGAGGAACTTGCCGACGCCCTGCAACGTGCCACCGCTCCCCACCCCGGCCACAAAGGCGGCGATATCACCGTTCATTTGCCGCCACAGTTCATGCGCCGTTTCCTCATAATGAACGCGAGGGTTGTCGGGATTCTCAAATTGTTGCGGCACAAACACGCGGGAGTCTTCGGCTTGCATTTGCCGCACGCGCGTCACGGCGCCGCCGATACCTTCCGCCGCCGGCGTGAGCACCAGGTTGGCCCCCAGGCTGCGGATCAGCTTCTTGCGTTCATCGCTCATGTTCTCCGGCATGACAATCCGGACCTGGTAGCCTTTGAGCCGCCCGACCAGCGCGATACCAATGCCAGTGTTGCCCGAAGTAGGCTCCACGAGAATCGAATCAGATCGCAGTCGGCCATCCCGCTCGGCGCCTTCAATCATCGCCAGCGCCACGCGGTCCTTAATGCTGCCGCCGGGGTTCAGAAACTCGGCCTTGGCAAAGATCCGTTCATTTTTCAGCCGGATCAGAGGTGTGCGGCCAATCAAATCTAAAATGTTGTCTGTCAGCATGGCGGTGTGGAGGATTTAGCGCGTTTGCGGCGTTCAAGCAAGACGGAAGCAGGCTCGTCGTTCGGGTCTTGGGGAACGGGTTTTGCCAGCGAAGGCACGGGCGACGAGCGAGGGCGTGAACCTTTCCGCTTGCTGCTGCGCCGCGGTCAACCGTGCCCCAATCTGATCGGCCAGCGCGAACAGCCCCTCCACTCGCCGCACGATTTCCTGTTGCTCGGCCAATGACTCACAAGCCTTGTCTCCCTCTCATCCCGAAGCGACAGCGAAGCCGGCGCCGAGCCGGCACCCTTCACACCAAGATTGATCACGTATCGCTTGCCGGTGACCTCATATCGGCCATACCCAGTGGAATGAAGTTTGCCATTGCGCCCGGTTCTGAGTTCGATTGACATGACCGCCTCCTGTAATGAAAAATACTGGCTTGGGAACCTTTGTAACAAACTGGAACAAAGCGGGCGTTACCGACTAAAAACGCCCACACATCCACCCACACAAGACCATAAACACGCAGCATATTTCGATGTTTTTCATGGGTTTTCAAAAACTCGTTCAAGCTCATAACCTGAACGCCTCTGGTTCAAATCCAGACCCCGTAACCAACTTCAAAAGGCCTGGCGGTCGAAAGACTGCCGGGCCTTTTGCTTCTTCGCCAAACTTGGCGTAGACTGTCTGGCTTGCAGTCGGCTTGTGACCTCGCTTATAAGGAATTCGCATGAGCGGAAGCAAAAAACGTATGGCACCAAAACTTCTTGAAGGAAAACTCGGCGTCGTTTTCGGCGTCGCCAGCAACCGATCTATCGCGTGGGCCATTGCCCAGGCGTGGCACGATGCCGGCGCCAAGCTTGCTTTCACCTACCAGGGCGAACGGATCAAGGAGAACGTCGAGGAACTCGTCGCCACTTTCGGCAAAGACACGCCGCTCTATCCGTGCGACGTGACTCGCGACGAGGATATCGCCGCCGTTTTCGCCAACCTCCAGCGCGACTTCGGCAAACTCCATCTCTTGCTTCACTCCCTGGCCTTCGCGCCGAAGGAGGCTCTGGAAAACGAATTCCTCAGCACTTCCCGCGAGGCGTTCCGCGTGGCGCACGACGTCAGCGCCTACTCGCTGGTGGCCCTCGCGCGCGGTGCCGCGCCGCTGATGACCGAAGGCGGAAGCATCATGGCGCTCAGTTTCTACGGCAGCGAGAAGGTCGTGCCGCACTACAACGTCATGGGCGTGGCCAAGGCGTCGCTCGAAGCCTCCGTCCGCTATCTCGCGTTCGATCTCGGACGGAAGAACATCCGCGTCAACGCCATCAGCGCCGGCCCGGTCAACACCCTGGCCGCGCGCGGCATCAGCGGTTTCACGAAAATGATGCGCATCTATCCCGAAGCCGCGCCGCTGAAGCGCAACATTGAACTGCGCGAACTCGGCGGCACCGCCACGTTTCTCGCCTCAGAGATGTCCAGCGGTATCACCGGCGAGATTCTCTATGTGGACGCCGGCTACAACATCATGGCCATGAATGTCGCGCCGTTTGAGAAGGCCGATCAACAATCCGGCTGACGCCTCTGCCGCCCCCCCCCCGATCCGATTCGGGACTCTCGCATGACCATCGGTAATCTCGAAGTGGACCGGAGTTTTCCAAAGGCGCAATCGCTCAAGGACAAGCGCCAGATTTTGATGAGTCTGAAGACGAGGTTGCGGCAGACGTTCAACGTCTCCGTGGCCGAAATCGGCGAACTGGATCTCTGGCAATCCGGCAGACTCGGCACCGTCACCGTCTCCAACGAACAACAACACGCAAACGAAGTGCTGTCGAAGGTCGCCGGATTCGTCGAACGCTTCGACGGTGCCGTGATGCAGGACTACCAGACCCAGTTCTTATGAGACGTGATCTGTGATTCGTGATTGGGGATTCGAGACAGGTGGCTTGTCAAAGACGTTTCTAGTAGTGCACACTTTGGATCACAAATCGCGAATCACGTATCACGTATCACGTATCACGAGTCACGAGTCACACCGCATGGAACCTCTCGTCCTTTTCGAAGACGACCACCTGCTGGCGCTTAACAAGCCCGCCGGCATCAACACGCACGCGCCCGACGCGCTCGCGCCCGAAGGTTTGCACGAGTGGTTGCAGCGCCGCCGGGGCCAGCCGCTGGCCATCCATCACCGGCTCGACAAAGAAACCAGCGGGGTGCTCGTCTTCGGCAAGACTGCGGTCGCCAACCGCAGCCTCTCGGAACAGTTCGAGCAAAAGGCGCTGCGAAAAACTTATCTTTTTCTGACCGCGGCCGCGCCGCCATCGAAACCCTTGCAAGTCTCCTCGCCGGTCCAGGGCAAACCGGCCGCGACTGTTTTCGAGCCGGCCGGCCGTTGCGGCCGTTTCGCGCTGATGCGGGCCACGCCGGAAACCGGGCGCACTCACCAAATCCGGATGCACGCTGCGCAGAATGGTTTTGCCGTCGCCGGTGACGCACTTTATGAAACGCCGACGACTCCCCTGCCCCGCTTGATGCTGCACGCCGCATCGCTCGAACTGCGCCACCCGCAAACCGGCCAGACGTTGCGCATCGAGGCGCCGACGCCTGCGACATTTTCCGACCCCGACTGGCTGACGTCGGCGCGCGAATTCCGCTCGCTGCTCTTCGATCCCGCCGACACCAACGCCTGCCGTCTCGTCAGCGGCGCGGCGGACGGTTTTTCCGACGCGATGGTGGACCGCTACGGCGAGCGATTGTTGGTGCAGTGGTATGGTCAGCCCAACCAACGTTTGCGCAACACATTACAATCTCCGGCACCCATGTCGCAGATTGTCGAGCGTTCCATGGAGAAGCAACCCATTGGCGAAACTGCCATGCCGGAATCGCGCTTCGAGATTGTCGAGAACGGCCTGAAATTTTCCATCAGCCTCAACGCCGGTTACTCGACCGGCTTGTTTCTCGACCAACGCGAGAACCGCCGCCGTCTGCTCACGAGTGATTTGTGCGGCAAAACCGTGTTGAACACCTTCGCCTACACCTGCGCTTTCTCGGTGACCGCAGCGCGCGCCGGCGCGACTGTCACCAGTCTCGATCTCTCTAAACGATACCTCGAGTGGGGCCGCGACAATTTCCGGTTGAACAACATCCAGCCGGAGGCGCACGATTTCATTTACGGGGATTGTTTCGACTGGCTGGCGCGGCTGGCGAAAAAGGGCCGTGGTTACGACATGGTTCTGCTCGATCCACCGACGTTTTCGACGGTGAAAAAAGGCCGCCCTTTCAGCGCTGAAAAGGATTATGCCAAGCTGGTTGCCCTCGCCGAACCGCTGGTGAAGGCCGGCGGCACGCTGTTTTGCTCGACCAACGCCCGCTTGCTTAGCCCTCAGCGTTTCATGGAGGCGGTGAAACGCGGCACCGCACGCGCGCGCCGGATGGAGTTCGCCACGCAACCGTTCGATTTTCGCGTCGCGCCCGGTGAGAAACCCTACCTCAAGACAGTTTGGGTGGAACTGGACTGACCACCGGCGGCTTCGGTTGCTTGCTCAGCAGCGCTATCAAACCGGCGCCAAGGCCCATCGCCAACACGACCACGTAGACCAGCGCGCCGAGCACCGACAGCACCGCCAGACTCAACACCACGCCGCCAAGCAGTGTCGAGGGAAACGCCTGATCCGCGCGCGGGCTGTTCATGCTGAAATACATCCGGCTGCCAAGCAACCGATAGGCCGCCGCCGCGCCGAAAACCGTCACGGCACTCAACCCGAAGCTTGCGACGGTCCCAAGAGCCTTGCCCAAACCGTATGGCTGCCGGGCCACGTGCGACGCGAGCAGCGCGATCACCAAGCCCAGCGCACCGACCACCAACGACGACCACGGGCCGCGCTCCAGGCACTCCGACGCGCGCCGCAGAAATCGCGGAAATACCGCTTGCAACACCAGTGCCATTGGCACACCGCCCAAGGTGCCAAGCAGCCATCCAAAAAGCATCAACCCAACATATTTTTCCATACCGAAAGCTCCCAACCCGCCAGCAGCGCCCACTCCCAACGCCGACAAGGTCACAAGTTTTATAGAATCTCCTCGATCTCCCTCAAGCCGACAATCTCACCGAACCGGTCCGACATTTCCAGCACCGCCGTCGCCACCGACTCCGACCAGTCGCGCACCGTATCCGTCGTCGTCGCCACCTGCTCCGGCAACGTCGCCGCGCTGGCGAACAACAGCGCCGCCAGCACCGCCGTCTGCGCGCCCACGAGCCACGCCACCGCCGGCGGCCGGCGCCACACGCGCACGTCGGCCATCACCCGCGCCGCAAGCTCCGGCGGCGGACTCTCCAGTTCCCGCAACGCATTCGCTTTCATAATCCTCTCTCCAGTTCCGCTCTCAAGAACCGCCGCGCCCGGTGCAGCGTCACCTTCACGTTGGCCAGGCTTTCGCCGAGCATCGCGCCGATCTCGGCCAGTGGCAGTCCTTCCTGATAGCGCAGGTTGAACATCGCCCGCGCTTTCTCTGGCAACCGCGCCAGCGCCGCCAGCAGCGCCGGCTCCATCTCCTTGGCGTGGCTTTTCGGCGCCGCCGCCGGCTCGCCCACTTCCTCGAAGGAAACCGTTTGCAGCCGGCGCTTTTGGATGAAATTGATCGCCGTGTTCGTGGCAATCGTCATCAACCACGTCTTGAACGCCCACCGCGGGTTGTAGTGCGCGAGATATTTGAACGCTTTCACAAAACTTTCCTGCGTCAGGTCCATTGCGTCTTCCGGCCGGCGCACCATCCGCAGCATGTGCGTGTAAACCGCCGACTGATGCCGTTGCAGCAACCCGGCGAACGCTTCCGTGTCACCGGCAATCACCTGCTCCACGGTGGCACGATCCGCCGCCGCGTGCACCTGTTCCGGTCGTGCTGTGCCGCCGTCCGCTGGTTGTTCCATTGCTACTTTTTTATACATCCGCCTGACGCAAAGGTTACAACTTTCTCAAGACAAACGCCAAGAATGAGAAATTCGCCAACAAAGTCAACAGCCCGACACGGCACCAAGGACTGATAACCTCCAAAATGTGACTTGTCCGGCATGCGGTTATTGTGGTTGGATAACGAATCAACCGCCGGGGAGGCGCCAGCATGGTTTTGGGAGAAGGAGAAACAGGAGAGTTTGAAACATCTGCATACCGTTCTCATTTTGGCCGTGGCCGCGGCAGTCCTTGCCGTGGCTCCGTGTGCGACCCAAGCATCCTGGAGTTTCGTCATGTTCGATGACTCGCGGTCCGCCTTTGGCTTCGAATCTCCGGGCAACGCCTATCCAAGCGATCCGGGCGGGACCAGCAGCCCGTTTTACGACGGCACCACCCGCGTTTCACCCTTGTTCACGAGCGTGGTGGCAGCGATCGCCAAAGACTCCACGCCGATTGACTTTGTCCTGTTCCCCGGCGACCTGATCTGCGGGTGTCCACAACCGACCTCAAGTCAATACGCTTCGATTCTCCAAGGCTGGTCGCAGATGATGTCTCCCCTGACCAGCAAGGGCATTCCCGTTTATACCCTGCGCGGCAACCAGGAGATCTTACCGGGCGTCAACGGCGCGGCTGGCAACAGTGACGCCGCGAATGTCTGGCGACAAAACATGCCGATTCCCACCGCCAACTCCATGACTCTGGACACCAACGGCGCCGGAACGATTAATGACCAAACCGGCCTGAGCTATGCGTTCACACATAAAGGGTCGTTGTTCATCGGTCTGGATCAGTTTGCCACCGCCGCCGACGGGACAACGTACTCTGCTGACATGGCGTTTCTGAACAGCCAGCTTGCCGTGCCCGCCAATCTGCGTTTCGTGTTCCAACATGCTCCGATTGGGGACAATAACGTCAGCGAGCAGCCCAGCGACGCGGCCGCCATGGAGGCGGCCTTGAACGACAAGGCGATCGCGGATTTCTCCGCTCACGATCATAGTTACCAGCGTTACGCGAAGGCTGGATACAGTTTCAGCCAATACGTCGTTGGCACGGCTGCCGCGCCGCAGGCCAGCCCGAACACAACGAATACAAACGGCCAGGTGTTGGAGGCAGCGATTGGCGGCAATGCCGCCGACAGCGGACCGGACGGGCCGAATCTCGGCTACCTGGTGGTCACGGTCAATGACGACAACACGATCACAACCCAGTTCAAAGAATTGACCGAATTTTTGAATCCGAACTCGTCCGTCTATTCGTTTGATCAGGTCACGGTGCCCGAACCGTCATCCACTGTGCTGATGTTGCTCGGCGGCACTGTGGTGGCGCGGTGGTGGCGGTGGCGTCGCCAGCATGTGGCTTAGCCCGGATATTTCATCATGAGTGCAAAGAAATAGCGAAGTCCACGGGGTAACCCGTTACGATTGAAGTGGTTCAAGACATCAATCGAAAGGACTTCGCTAATGACAGACTGTAAAGCGCAACCGCTTCTTTTTCCAAGCTTTGATCGTCGTCAAATCGAGGCTCGTTTCCAGGGGGGCGATGTTTCCAGCGATGGCGGGGTCATGCTCTTGCGCGAGGCCGACCGCCGCCTTGGACTGACCCGATCCCTCGACACGGCGCTGCCCGATTCGCGCGATGCCGATCGTATCAGCCACCCGCAACTCGATTTGTTGCGCCAGCGCATCTACGGCATCGCATTGGGCTACGAAGACCTCAACGATCACGACACGCTACGCCACGACCTAGCTTGGCAGACGGCCGTCGAGCGCGATGAGCCACTGGCCTCCAGCCCGACGCTCTGCCGGCTCGAAGCGCGCGCCAGCCGCCGTAGCGCGGTGGCGATGCACGCGGTGTTGGTGGAACAGTTCATCCACGGCTTCAAAAGCGCGCCCTCCGAATTAGTGTTGGACTTCGACGCCACCGATGACCGCGTCCACGGCTTGCAGGAAGGCCGCTTCTTCCACGGCTACTACGGGGACTGGTGTTTTCTGCCGCTCTATGTGTTTTGCGGCGAACAGTTGTTGGTCAGTTACCTGCGCCCCAGCAACATCGATGCAGCACGACACGCTTGGGCGATCTTGAAGCTGCTGGTGGCGCGGCTGCGGCAGGCGTGGCCAGGGGTGAAGATTGTCTTTCGCGGCGACTCGGGCTTTTGCCGCTGGAAGATGTTGCGCTGGTGCGAGCGGCACGGGGTGGATTACATCGTGGGGCTGGCGAAGAATCCGCGGCTGTTGGCGTTGGCCGAGCCATTGTTGAGCCAAGCGGCTGCCGCTCATCAACAGAGCGGCGACAAGCAGCGGCTCTTGGGTTGGCTGGACTACGCGGCGGCCACTTGGGATCGGCCGCGGCGGGTGATCGCCAAAGCCGAGCACGGCGTGTTGGGCAGCAACCCGCGGTTTGTGCTCACCAGCCTGACGGGTGAGGCGCAAGCGCTTTACGACGACGTTTACTGCGCACGCGGGGAGATGGAGAACCGGATCAAGGAGCAACAACTGGGACTGTTTGCGGACCGCACCAGTTGTCATGGCTGGTGGGCCAACCAGTTGCGGTTGTTGCTGAGTTCGGCGGCCTACGTGTTGTTGGAAGCGATCCGTCGGCTGGGGCTGGCGGGCACCGAACTCTGCCGTGCGCAGGTGAGCACGATTCGTCTGCGACTGTTGAAGATCGGCACGGTGATTGTGCGCAACACGCGCCGTATCCGGCTCCTGCTGAGCAGCGCTTATCCCTATGCCGATCTGTTGCGGCAAGTGCTGGCGCGGCTCAATTCGGCCTGAAGTTTGGGGCGGGTGCTGTCCCCGGCACGAGAACAACAACGGGGGTTGGGGGGGGAGTGTCTACAGAGGGTGACGGCACGAGGCGGAATGCTTGATATGGTGCGATGTGGTTTGATGTGGTTGGAACGGCTTGAAGTGGCGCGGGTTAAGACGAAAGCGGTTCAAAACAGCTTGGAGGGCGGATTATGGGTTAGATTGGGCCATAGAAAAGGGTTGGTTCCAGGCACCGGAATCAGCCGACAAATGCGCCGGCCGATCCCGGTCCTGGCAACCAAATGCCCCACGATGGGAATTAGGCGGGCACCTTAACAAGGCGGTCCCGTGAGATCAGCAGTTCGCGGTAGATCGGCTTCAGCTTTTTACCGGGTCTGTTTTCAATCATGTTGGTGCGGGCAAGCGGATGGATGTGAAATCGCCGAAACAGATCGCGGTTTGCTTCCGTATCGTTGACCGTCACCATCCATCGGGCCTTTAACCCCGGCAGCGCAGCGGCAAAACCTGCCATCTCTTCTGCGCTCCACCCCGCATACATTTTTGGATCGCAGTTCGTGTAGGGCGGGTCGAGAAAGAAGAACGTCTCCAGCCCGTCGTAGCGGCACAGACAGTCGCGCCAGTCCAGACGCTCGATGCAGACGCGGTCGAGGCGCTGGCTCAAAGCGGCGAGTTTGTTCAGGCGACCGATTCGGGAACCCATCGCCGCGCCGCCGTTCTTCTTCGCAACACCGAAGCTGTCAATGGACGATCCACCGAAGCAGGTGCTCACGCGAAAGAACCAGCGCGCAGCGCGTTGGATTTCCGTCAAGCCAGGCTGAGCGATAAACGCCTTGAACTCATCGCGGCTGTTGAGCACCAACTCCATCTCTTCAAGCAGCGCGTCGCGATGAAACCGGACGCAGCGGAATAGCTCGACGAGACGATTGCTGGCATCGTTGTAAACTTCCACCTCGCTGCGCGGCTTGCTGAGAAGAAATGCGCCAGCGCCGCCGAAGACCTCGCAGTAGCAACGATGCGGCGGGATCAGCCTGAGCAGCCTGGGAACGAGCCACGATTTACCGCCTGGCCAAGGCAGCAGACCTGTTACCCGATGGTGTGATTGCGCAGTCGTTTCGCACTTGCACTGCGCCGCGTGAGCCTGGCATCCGCCTGGCCCGCATTGTTTGCACTTCATGAAATGATCGTGCTGTAGTAATCTCAGCATCGCAGCACCGCCCGGCTCCAGGGCGTAAAACTCGGACACACATAGCAGATGTGCGTGCCGATTTTTGCCCGTGAGTTGGAGCGACGCCAAACGAAACGCCGAGGCCATCCGTCCCTTGAAACAAGATGGCCGCCGTGTGTTCCTTCCCGACTTCAAAGACCAGGCCGCGCTCGATTTGTTCGCGCCGCAGCACCGGTGGGGGATCGCCTATTACCGGATGGTTTATCAGGCGGCGCTCCGCGAGCATAAACGGGCCGGCTTGAAAATCATCAAGCTGATGATCGGCGTGGATGACTATGTCGAGTGGCTTCATGGCCGCCCCGACTCCGCAGAACTTCGCAATGGCTTCATCGCTTCTCTGCTTGCCGGCCGCGAGCGTTGAGGGTGCGAGCGTTGACAATGCTGCCGTTGGCGGCAAACGCCTCCAAGCTGCGAAGCATCGAGCTGGCTGGATCGGCGGGCGACAACTCGGCGCAAAACGCCCGCACGCGCGATTCCATTTCCCTTGGCGACCGGCTCTCGCGGACGATCCGCGCCAGCGGCGCGAAGGTCCGGCGGAGGCTCCGCGCGAAGTCCGCCGCGGCCGCCGCCGCAACGGAATCGTTGGCTTCTTCAGCCTCGGCGCCGGGCAGCACATTGGCGGCGAAGAGCGTCAACAGAAACGGCAACGCGGCGTTGAAGGTTTCCGGTTTTGAACTGCCGCCCGGAGTTCCTGTCTCGCCATCTCCCAGCGCCGGCGCCTTGACGCGCTGTATCGCGAAGCCGAGTTTTTCGCCGAGCACCGGCAATGCGTCATCGGTCGGTTCGAGCGCGGCAGTTTTCAATTCCGCCAAAACACTGGCGAGCAGTTTGGCCTGTGCGGCCGTAACACCACCCCAGACACATTTCGGAGCGCGTCCGCGCAGGCCGTTGATTTGAAGCACCTGTGCGAAGAGCTGTGAGCGAACGGTCGCTCCAAGGACCAATTCATCATAGATGCGGAGGTCCTCGCGTACCTCGCCTTGAAGCCCGGCGACACCAGAGCCAAGCCCCGTGTTTTGCGCGCGAGCGGAAAGTGTATGGCCGACGATCAGTTTGCTCATTTCATCGGAAGCCAGGTTGTGCATCTTCTCATAGGCCGTACCGTCATCGGTAGATGCCGCCGCCTCCACCTCGACAGTCGTGTCTTTCGAGATCACGATGCCAAACAGTTTTGTCGCGGCGGAAAACGCGCGCACCAACGTGCTGCGGCTGGCATCATCGTTCGGATCGCAGCGTCCGATCAAGAAAGGCGACTTGTAGCGGTCGAGAAACCGAATCCAGAACTCGCGGTTCTGTGTTTTGAAAAGCCACCAGAACAGCAGCGACCGCATCGGGCCGCCCCAGTTGTCGCCTGTCTGGAGGATGTGTCCGCGATGCACGATGTAACGCGCCGGGTCCGGCTCGCGGATGTCTGCGGTGGGGACGCCGCTTTCCGGGTCCGCATCTCGCAGAGTGAGGTAGCCGAAACGATAATCCCATAGATCATGCGGCACCGGGATCATCTTGGAGATTTGAAATTGCGGGCGGACGGCTTCAGACGAATCTGGCGCGGGTGAGGCCGGCGCGAAAACCTTTTCCACCACGGCGACAGGCCAGAGGTGGCCTTGCATCAGCGCTGTGAGCATTCCCACCCAGGTTTCGTGGCCGATGACGTTTGTCTTGATGAACTCATCCGCCGCAACGTCATCGGCATTTTGCTTGTCGAAGGGCTGCGTGGCAAGGCTATCTCCGATCACGGCGATTACCCGCTTGTTCCACTCGGCCTGGATGTGGCTGTCGCTCAACACGAGGTCGCGATAAACACTAAACAGCCGTGTAGTGTTGCCACACTCCGCCTCGCGCATGATTTCCAAGAGCACGTCGGCGTCGAGCGACGGCAGCGTCGTTGGAAACTGCGACATTGGCGACCAGACGGTTCGCGCCACGGCATCGAGCTTGTTGGCGATCCACTGTTTAAGTTGCAGCTTGAGCTGCGGTGGAATGATGGGGAAGTTGAACATGGAACTCCTTTATATATATCAGCCGAGCACTCCACCGCCCTTGGACGCACCCACGCCGTAGGGACGCTGATTTTTCCATCCGCCTTGATCTTGCGTGGTTTTGTTTCGCCAGCCGCCGACTTGAACGGCCTGCGCCTCCGCCGGGCCGCCGGAGCCGAAGAGCGCGTGGCGCGCAAGCTTTGCGGCGTCAAACGTGTCTCCATGCTTGCCGTCAATGTCCGGTTCGCAAACGAAGGCACCCTTTTCCTTTTTCACCAGGCGCCAGTCATCTCGAAGATAGCGTTCCGGCGGCAGCCAGAGGTGATTGTCATCCAGATCGTTCACGAGCCGGCCGCCGAGCAGTTGTTTCATCGTGATCGTGCCGTCTTGGCCTGGCGCCTCAACGGTCACGCTGGCGACGATCAATTCCACGGGCAGTTCATGCAGCAACTCCCGTTTCACGCGGGCGGCGAAATATTGTTCATTGGTCGCGTCCACGCAGAGCCGCCGAGCACGGCCGCCGTTGGTCCGCCGCCGGACGGTTTCCACAATCCGGCGCGCGCGGTCGAGCGCAACATCCGGGTCGGCGGTTTTCCAGATGAAGACGGCACGCACGATCATCTCCATTCCGTAGCGTTCGCAAACGGCAAATGCGCTGGGGTTGCTGGTCTGCTTGGTCGTCGTCGCGAGATCCCAGCCGAGGCCGACCTGATTGTTGCCGATATTTTTTTCCAGCCAGCGCAGACCCGCGTCAAAATCGCCGTCTCTGTCAACGACCGTGAGCGCTTTTCCGCGTCCAACGCGGGGGCTGGTGTAGCAAGTGATCAATGAGCACTCGCCGATGCCGCGCTGCTGTGCGGTATCAAGCGCGAGGCCGCTGCACGCGCCGGTGCCACCAAAGACGAACTTGCAGCCATAGTTCCGGTCCCACGCGTCGCGGTCGGGATCGCGCCGGCGCGATTCCTCCGGCGAGATCGCCGCGCCGGTGTCGTCATCATAGAGCGGCACCTTGTTGGCGTAGGCGTCATAGGCAGTAATACGCCGAACCCAAATGCCAAGATCGGACTTGTAGAGATTGCCCTCCGGCTTCGGCGGAGGATCGAATCCGACCGGCGGGGAGAGTAACTCGAAAGAATAGTGCGTGTCGTCCGGCGGCGGCGTGGTCGTCAGCAAGATGCGCAGCAATGGATTCGACGAAATGAACGGTTTGACCGCCTCCCACACATCGCGAAATTTGCGAACGCGACCCACCTCATCCAGGATCAGGTCGCCTGTCTCACCAACCGCCTCCGGCGTCAACGCTACAACCTTGGTGCGCGAATAGGTTGTGCGATCGTGCCATAGCCGGAACTCCAGCCGGCTCGCCTCATAGAGTTCGGCGAAATCATCGTCTTTGATTTCAGCCAGCGTCTTGCCGCGGTCGTCGGTTGTTTCGAGCAACATCTTTGCCGCGCGCACGCGGCGCGCCTGCTCGGCAAACGCCTTCTGCAACTGCGCGCCTTCCTTGCGGATCATCTCACGTCCGAGGTCCAGTTTGACGCTGCCAAAAACAACATCATGGCCGCGGATGGCCATCATCTTCATGACGCTGATGTCGGAAGCGATGGTTGTCTTGCCGTATTGCCGGCGCGCGATCAGCGCCATGATGCGGTGCGCCATCTGGTCTTCGATGAACGCGACCTGGCCGGCCCGCCGCTTGAACGGCGGCGCGGGAGATGGTTGGGAGGCAGCGGGTTTCATCTCACGTCCTCGACGAACCTTTCGGGATAGAGCTGCCGAATATTTTGCGGTCGAACGCCTCGCGCTCGTCATGCGTCAGGCGCAGACGCAGCCACCAGAGCGGCGGCGCGAAATCTTCCACGACTTCGGCCCGGCGTTGGATCGGCTGGCGCATTTCATTTCGCTGTGGCATTGGGTTGTTGCGCCTTGAACCGGTTCCAAAGCTCGCCATACATGAGCTGGCCGAGCGACTCGATCTTCTCGGCGTTGGAGCCGCCGCCCTCGGCAATCTTCTGGGCGGATTTATCCTGGAGCATCGCCAGCAGTTTTTCGGAGCTGCCGCGCAATAGCAGCGCGAGCTTGCCTTCATCCACGGCGACCTTGCGTTCGTCCCGCGCGCCTTTTTCCTTTTCGAGCAGCAGCTTCAGCGCGTCGTGATCGCAGTCGCTCAAGTCCTTCGCGGCCTCGACGTATCCGGGCACGTCGCCATCCGCGGCTGCCTCGGCCATCCGCAACAATTTGCCGCCAAGAATTTCCCGCATCGCCTGACTGAAGGGCATTCCGAGTTTCTTGCGAAGTTCGCCGGCTTCATCCACGGCCTTGAAGATCTGCGCGTTGAGATCGAGCCGCCGGCGCCAGTCCAGAAAACCTCCGTTGCGCCACTCGCTGAGGTTCTGGCCGGTGATCTTCGCGCGGCCAAACTCCTCTCGCATGACGCGCCGCACTTCCGGCAGGCCGTTCAACCACGCGCAGATTTTTCCGCCGCGCTGGCCGTCATGAAGCCGCTGGCAAACTTCGTCGCGGACGCCGGCCGGCAGGCAGGCGACCTTTCCTTTGCGGGCTTCCTTGGCGAGGCGGTCGTTCATGTTGCCGGCGCGAACTCCTTTGAGGTGAGATGCCAACCGCGGCAGTTGGGGCACGGATAGGCGCGGAGTTTTTCGGGCCGGTTCGAGTGCCGGCGCATCGCGGCGTTCAACGCTGTCATCGCGTCTTTCTTCGCCGCCAGCAATTCAGCCAGCAACGCCCGCGCGCGCTTCAGCGGCGCGACGGCTCCTGACTTCTGGATTCTGACTTCCGTTTTCACGACACGATGCGGACGGTCCAGAAATCGCTCGCGAGGTTGGCGTTGCCAACGTAGGCGAGCGGGATGGTGAAGTAGCCTTGCTGCCCCCAGCCCGCGCCCCAGGAATTGCGGACGATCAGCCGCTGGCTCGGCATGTCATAGCCCACGCCAAGCACGGCGTGGCCGCCGAGCGATTGCTCGCCAGGCCGGGGCAGGTTCACCACGCCCGTCTTCGCGACCTGCGCGGACTCGAACGACTCATAGACGGTGAAGCCGAACACAAACGGAAACCCGGCGGCGAGGCACGCCGTCATTTGAGACGGGACCTGGGCGACGCGCTGGTAAAGCACGGCCTTGTGCTTGACGGCGTCGGCGTAGCATTGCGGCGTCGGTTTCACGGCGAACTTCGCCGGGTTGTAAGGCCACTCGGTTTCCGGGCAATCGCCCTGCGTTCCGACGCTCTTGACGCCATCACGGATCTGCGCGCCGGCGCGGCTGTGGATCGCCCCCTCCACCGCCCGTTATTTATAATAGATGAAGACCCTCGAGGGCTTGAAGTGGGGCAGTTTTTGCCGCAACCGGTCGAACTCCAGCGCGGCGGCGATGGCGTTGGCCGTGCACGAGCCGAGATCGCCCTGGTCGTACACCGCCGGCATGTCCGGCCCGCGCAAGTCCACATGCGGCGGCAGGCCGAGCGCGGGGCGCGCCAGCAGGAAATAATGGTCCCGATGATCGGGCAGATCGGGATGCCAGCCGTAACGACGGTTGAGAATGGATGGTTTCATAAGAGTGAGAGGATGGATGCGGTCGCGACGGTAGCCGCGACAAACAGGACCACGCGCGCGGTGCGGATGAATTGCTGCTGGCGCACACGGCGGACCATCCGCGAGAACTCGGGGTCAATCGCGCCGAGGTTCCGCGACGCCCCGGCGCGGCGGCAAAACTCGGAAAACGAAAGTGGGTTGGGACGAAAGATTCTCATGGCCTGGCTCCGGCCGGCTTCGGCGCCATCGCCATCTTGAGTTTCGTTTCGAGCGCGGTTTTCTCACCGGCAAGCTGTTGGAGCTGCGCGGCCACGTTCAACGGCGTGTGGTGGAAGAGTTGCCACGCGCCGTAGCCGAGCGCGGCGAGCGCGGCCAATCCGAGCGCGATCTCCGCGCCGAGCACGATCTTCGAGAGCATCACGGCAATCGCCAGCGCCGCTGCTCCCATGCAGCCGCAGATCGGCGCAAGCTTGAAGCCGATCGGGAATCCACCCCAGATCGCCGCGGCGACCAGGCCGACAGCGGCAATGAGCAACAGCGAACCGAGCGCGCCGATGCGCAGTTTTGCCTGGCGGAGCACCTCGTTTTTCAGATGGTCGTTTTCGGTCGCCAGCTTCTTGTTCGCGGCATCCCGCTCTGCGATCTGCGACTGATACGCCGTGGCCTGCGCGTCGTGGGCTGATGCCGTGTTTTTGATTTGCGCCTCCAACTCCGCCACGTGCGCCGTTGCGGCGTCCAGATGGGCGAGCGTTTCGCTGAGTTGCGCGTCGGCCTTGTCCAGCATCGGCACCGCCGCGGGGCCGCGGTCGGCCTTCGCTTCCACCTTGCCGGCGCGGACGTTTTGCTGCGCGCCGGCCGCGTCGGTGCGCGCGTCGCCAATATCGGACGCCGTCGCCCCGGTGGACGGCGGCGGAGGCATGGGCGGAATGTTCGATGGCTTGTGCGGCGCGCAACCGGCGAAGAGCGCGAAGATCAACGCCAGCGCCCGCGCCCGCGATAAAAACGAGTTCATAATTCCTTTCTTCTATCCACTGCCCACTGTTCACCGTTCACTGGCTTCCTATCCGTTCGCCCGCCAGTGCTGCACGCCGTCGCTCGTTGCCTTCCACGACGGGATGACATCCAGCGTGTCCCGCACTTCCGTGATAAAACCCTTCCCTTTGAGAAATTCGAGTGCGTCCATGATCTCGATCGCTTTGTAATCGCCATACTCGCGCCGCATCATCGAGCGGATCGCGTCCACAGAAAACGCGGCCGTGGGGCGGACGGCGAGGAATCCGAGCACGGCATGGTTGCAGTCCTGCCAGCGTTCGTTATCGATCTCAGCCACGGTGCGCCTCCTTGTCTTTTTCTCCGAGGATGGAGCGAAGTTCGGTCATGACATCGGAGCGGCCTTCGAGACGGCCGAGCGCGCGCTGGAGATCGCTCGTGATGGAGGAGACGGTTTTTTCGTTCGCGCGGATGGCCGCCCAAACGTCTGCCATGTTCCGCTTCCGATCTTCCTGGATGTCGGACACCGACTTGGCCAGCGCGCCAATCTTGTCCAGGCAGCTCGCCTCGGCCCTCGCCACGTCTGCCGCGCACCGCGTGCCACAAATCCGAAACGCCTCGGCGCCGGCGTATTTCTCATCGTTCGGCGGCGTCGGCTTGAGGTCCTTCCAGATTTGAATGACCAGGGAGAGCGCGAAGAGGAATGCGAGCAGGCCGGCAACGGTGATGGCCGCGTCGGAGGTGAAGGTCGGCACGACATCCGCCGCGGCCAGCAAAGACTGAAAACTGTCCACTGACCACTGGCCACTGCCGGCTGTCCACTGTCCACTGCCCACTGACAACTGGATCGGTAACATGCCGCCAGCCTACGGACGGCAATGGCGCGGCGTCAGTTCGCTCTGTCCAGAGTGGCCGATCTGGCGGATGTTTTTTTGGAGGGGAGGAAAAGCAGACCGCTTACTGAAACCAACGCTCGCCTTTTTCGGTCCGGCCTTTTTCAACAACGCCAGCGACTTCGATGGTTTCTCCTACTATGGCCGTTGTCTCAAGATGCGGCAAAAAAATCCGTTCCCCGTTCACCTCGACATAAACGCCCGGCTTCAGTAATTTCATCCCGACCAAATGGACTTTGACATCTTTCTGGATGATGCGACCTCGTAATATTCCCGGCGCGGCTGGGGACGGCGTTTGAGCGGTAGGAGCCTGCGCTGTCAGCGCGGGCGGCGGCGCTTTACTTCGCGCAATGGCTGGCGGCGGTGTCAGCATCCCCTCAACACTCGCTGATCCCTTCCACTGTTTGGAAAAAATCCGCAAGCCGTTTTGAATGGAAATGGCCTCCATCGTCCCGTCTTCGGTAGCCCATCTTCCCCTGACCAGTTTCCAACGCCCAGCGCCGATCCGATTGGCTTCGAGCAGCGCCTTAACCTCATCGCGTTCGAGGCCATTATCGCCGCGCGTGTATTCTAGAAGATGTGCGCGTCCGACGATGAATCCGACCGTGATTTGCATACCATCCTTTTGATAGATGAAACGGTCGCCGCTTCCACTCACTGGCTTGCCATAGCGCGCTTCGACTTGGGCTACCGTGTCGAAAAGCGCCGCGCCACAGTTCCCCGCGCCGAGCAGCGCGGCCAACAACAGAACCAACGTCCTCATGATCTTACCTCCTACATCTTCCGAAACAGCCCGACTACCGGGTAGATGAAACTGAAATCGCTCCGTTCAAATTCCAAGGGTGGATATTCGGTGTTCAGGCTCACCAGCCGCACTTTAGTCGCCCGCTCGCCATGGAGAAAGTATTTTTTCAGGTAAACTCCGTGATCTTTCCGGGTTCGTGCGATCACAATGTTGCCACTCCGCGCCTCTTTGTTGGGCGATACCGTCACATAATCGCCCTCACTGATCTTCGGCTCCATCGAGTCGCCCTCAACGATCAGGCCGAAAGCATTTTCATCGAGGGACTGCGTCGGGACCCTCTCGTCGAGAAAGGTCTCCATGTCGGTGTAATCCTTCGCGGCCCCAGCGGTAGCCCACGAAACGACCTTAACCCACCGCATGTTCGGCGGCGGCGATTCCTCGCGGACATTACTGCCAATGACCGGGGCTTTCGAGCCTGCGCCGGTGCGAAGCCAATCGGGCGAGCATTTCACAAGTGAAGCTAGAGCGTGTAGTAATCTCTTTTGAGGGATGGTGTCGTGCATCCAGCCTGAAACAGCGGCTTGCGAAACTGTCAGTTTTGCGGCCAATTCTTGCTGATTTTTAATTCCTGCCGCCGCCATTGCGGATTTCAGTCGTGAACCGAATCCTTCGCAAGTGAAGATTTTTGTTGACGACATATTCACATCTGATATTCTCCGACCGTCAAACGTCTTTACCGCGTGCCTTATGAACCGAACGGCAAAACAGGTCAAGAGCAAAAACGAGGTCACCTTCCGCGATCAGTTCGTGGCAATGCTTCTGATGGCGGGGAAGACCTGTGAGACATGGGCCGCGTCAAACCATTTTCATCCGTCGTTGGTGAGTCTGGCCATCAACGGACGGCAATCCAACCGGCCAGTCATCCGCCGCATCCGCGACGCTGCGGAGCGGTTCGTTAAAGGAGAATTATGAAAGCTACCACATCGAAACGCAAAAATTCCAAAAAGCAGTTTACCTGGCAGGATTTGATGCGCCGTCAAGGAACCGATCCGGCCAGGGCTAACAACCGAATCCCCATGTCGCTGGGAGATTTTTTAAGGTTGCGGGCGCTCGTTACGGAGATCATCGGCGTGGCGGACTCGTCAGAATACAACCCCTACGCGATGAGGCTCGCGGCCGACATTCGGTCCTATGGTTTCGCCGTCGAGACGGCCAGACAACGAGACGCATCCGGCAATTGCTCCGCCGCAGCTTGTCCTCTTTTGAAACTCACAATAGACGACTTTAACCTTGGGGTTGGCGGGATGCGCAAGAATGCCGGCGGCGCACCGGCTACGCGAAGTTCCCAACCCGCCAACCTCCATTTTTCAAGGAAGGAAAACCGATGAACGCTACCACTACCACTCACGATCAGGAACCCAATGAGGCCACGGCGGATCGCCGTCAAACGGCCAAATCCACCGCGCCCGGCGGACCACGCCGCGAGCCAGCGAGGCCGCATATTCTGCAGTTTCCCGGTAACTGCCCCCCGGCGAGATCTGCTCTGCTGCGTTTAGAAATGCGGCTGCAAGACGAGCTTGATGATACACAGCAAGCGATAGCCGACGCCGAAGAATCGGATTCGCCCAGTCCTTTCGCTTGGCCCGCTTGGCGGCTGTGCTGGATACGAACCAAGATACGGCTGTTTGGTTTTCGGCCGCCCAAGCCTCCCAGCCCGCTTCGCCCATCGTCAACAGATCGGCTCGCAGAGCGTCTGCATCTTCGCTGGGCAAGGTTGATTGGAACTCTTCTGCGATGGCCGCCGCCCATTGAGTGTAATTCCCAAGGCTCATGCGCGCAGACTACCACCGGCCTCGGCGCTGACAAGGAGGAAAACCGATGAACGCTACTCCCACAATTCCGGCCGGAGGCGGCGGGCTTCGCCGAGAAAATCCATCATGGCGGAGGCGAGATGGGCGAACTCTGTCAGAGACACTGGAGGCGGCGCAGTCGGCCGGGCTTTGCCTGCCAGCGCCATTTCGTAAAGTGTTGACGCCAGCCGCAGAAACGATTGCGAGCCTGCTGGGTCGTCTCGCACGAGCGTTCGCACCGCGTCCAGGGACGCGCATCGGATCAGCCGTTCGGCAAATTCCAACGCAAGGGCTGGTCTGGCTGTCGTTGCACTTGGCCTGGTTTGTGCGGCCTCGATTTCAATGGCCAGCAGACGGCCAATCGGCCGCCGAAGTGCTTCAGCGGGCGCAGTCATTGGACGCCGATTCTATCCGCGCCCTGCTCGCTGACAAGGATGAAAACCGATGAACGCTACCACGCAACCAGAAGTCAGAAGCCCTCAGCCCGCCGCCAGTAACCGCCCGCCGATCCGAACCCTGCCTTTAACTTATTTCCCGAAAAACTTCGACGTGCGCGTCTTTGTGGCCGGGCTGTCGGAGACCTTCGCTCCGCTGCCGCCATCATCCAACTCCCCGCTGCCCGCTGCCGGAGGGGCGACTTCCAAGTCGCCCATTTCGGAATCCGGCGACTTGGAAGTCGCCGCTCCTTCAGCCTCCCGCACTACCCACTGCCCGCCGTCCACTGCCGATTCCGACCGCTATCGCGAGACGGCGGAGTATTGGGCGGCGGACCTGGCGCGCGAGGTAAGCAATCGCGTGGCGCAGCTCAGGGCCGTCTGCGGCGGCCATCGGATGCCGGCGGGGGCAATCAACCATCTCGACGCCGCGATTCATACGCTGCGCTCCGCCATCCAGCACGGAAACACGGCGGAAGCGGAAGTTCCACCGCCGGCGCCGGGCCTGCGACTCGAAAGAGGCAAGTGGGATTCAACAACGCCGCCGCCACCGCCGTCGCGAAGCTGCAAAGCTCGGAACGCTTAACCCCATCGTTAACCACCAACCAACAAGGAGCCGAAAAAGATGAAACAAACACGAGACCCGGAGATGTTGAAAGTGCGTCCCTGCGTGGACGTGCTGCCGATGCTGGCCGACCACGATCCGCAGTTTTTGCAGTTGCTCGCCAGCGTCCGCGCTGAGGGCGTCCGAGATGAAATCACGATTGATCAGGAGGGCTTGGTCGTGGACGGTCGCCATCGCGTCAAGGCGGCCCGGCTTGAAAACCGGGACACCGTTCCGATCGTCCAGAAACATTTTGACAACGATCAGGAGGCATTAGCGTTTGCCGTCGCGCGCCTATTCGAGCGCCGGCACTACACCGATTCGGCGAGGGCTTACACCATCGCGAAGATGGAGGGGCCAACCCTTTTGAAGGCCGGAAAGGCCAAACGGCTCGCCAACCTGAAAATGGGCCAAATTCCCCAAGAATCCCCGATGGCCGGAAATCCGACCATCGGGGATGAAAAGGGTAGGGTTCGCGAGCGCATGGCGAGGGTGCACGGCTTCAGCCGGGATCGTTGGAATCAGGCGGTTTTCCTGCTCGGTCTCTTTGAAGACCATCCGCAATTCGTCATCGAGTTTGAGCCGCAGATTTTATCCGGCGAGAAAAACCTCGGCTGGGTCATCTGCGCAATCCAGGGCCGCGTGACACCAGAGAACAACAAGGGTCGGTCGGACTCGCGCGTCTCGGTTCACGACAGTCTGATGGACATCGTTGAGGCCGCCACGTTCCGATTCAAAAACTATTTTCCCAAACTGCGCAGCGCCAGCCAGCGGATGCAGATTGCGGAAAAGGTCGCCGATGAGTTTGTCGAGGTGTGGCCGGAAGAAGTCTGCAAATCAGTCGAGAAAAAGTTGAAGGAGCGAAAGGCGGCGCGGCAATGAGCCAAATTCCAGATGACGGCGATCGCGCACTGCGCGTTCGGAGATTTGAACTGAAGCCCACGGACATCATCGAAGTCCCGCGTCACGGCTGGCTGACCGTTCGTTGGATCAGGGTTTTCAGCCGCGGCGTGGACATCCGCTTTGTCGAGCGGACCGGAAAGCACAGCTACTCGCACGGTTTTGTTTGGAAGAAAATTTAACGACGTGCCCACCGAACGGCACTGATGAACGATAACCATTTACAACTCGAAAGGCCGACCGCGACGACCACGCGACCACCGGTTGCCGGCGCGCTGAACGCTCCTATCGCGTGCCCAAGAGAGTTGTCAGTGCGCGCGGGGGTTTCTACCGATTTGACACCGGCAGAGCGCGCGCAACATACCGGGAACTCGCAGGGCGAAGCGACTGACCGGCCTCTGATTTCTTCGGCTGCTCCCACGGACGATGCGCTGGATCGAGCGCACGAGCGCCAGACCAAGTTGAACCAATTTGCCGAGGCGTTGAAGCGGTTCCGCAACCCGAAACGCGCGGCACGCGAAGTCGGAGTGCCGCTGCTGTCGTTGCGGCGTTGGGAGGAACGATTCGCGAAGGAAGGCTTCACTGGCCTCGTGGACCGCTGCCGGAACTCCGGCCGCGAGAGTGTCGCGGAGAAACTGCGGCGGCTCTGCGGCGCGACCGCGTGGGAGCTTTGTCTCCAGGTGGTGCGCGCGCTGGCGCTCGATCTTGACGGCAGCGCGGGCGCGGCGTGGCGGAAGTTCGCGCGCTGCGGCGGCAAGATCGAGCAGCCGTTTGGCGGCTCCAAGATCGTTGTCAAAGTCACGCATCTGGACGCGCCGCAGGCGGTGAAGGATTACTTCACCAAGGTTGGCGAGGGGCGGCGCTCGAAACACTCGATTTCCAAGTCCCTCCTGAAACTCGTGAAACCATCCCCGATTCTCAACAACGCCCACCGCGGCCGGCGCACGCTGTCGCTCAAAGGCGCCTACACGCCGCGGAAGCTCGACATCCTTCCAGGCGATATTTTTTCATCCGACGACACGACGCCGATCTGGGCGTGGTGGGTGCCGTGGCCGAAGTCGGAGGAATACCCGTTCGGATGCAAAGTGCTTCAAGGCCAGTTTCTGCCGGTGATTGACGTGGCCAGCCAGAACCCGCTGGCCTTCGCGCTGATCGCGCGCGAGAAATCGAGCTATCGCGCCGCGGACATCTGGGCGCTGTTCGGCTACGTCTTCGACAAGTTCGGCCTGCCGCGGCTCGGCGTGCAGTTCGAGCGCGGCTCGTGGGAGGCGACGCTGATCGCGGGCGCGAAGGTGATTTACCAAAACGGCGAGGTCAGCCAGACGCGCCGCGTCGGCGGACTGCGGATGCTGCCGACGAACATCACACCGTGGCATCTCGCGAAGCAGCCGGAGATGGAGGGATTCTCGAAGACGCTCCAGACCTGGACAAGCTACCTGCCGAAAAGCAAGAGCATCGAGGCGTTTCTCCACCGCAGCCAGAAACTGGAGGGAACGCTTTACGGATGCCTGGGTCGCGACCAGATGCGCCGGCCGTTTGAGCGGGCGAAGAAGATCTTCGAGGCGTGCAAGCGCAACGCCGAGGATGCGCGGCTGCATTTCTTCCGCGGCGACGAACTCGCGTCGAGACTCAGGGACCAGTTCGAGTTTTACGCGGGCGAGCGGATCGAGGGCGAAGTGTTTTGGGGTAAGCCGGGCGAGTTGTGGAACAACGGGCTGGCCGAGCACGGCGAGCTGCTGCGGATGCCGGAGGCCCAGCGGTATTTGTTCCGGCGCGACTGGAGCGTCTGCACGATCTCGCGCGGCTGGGTGAAGCCGTCGCGCACCGACGAGACGACCGGCCGCAAGGTCAGCTACTTCTACCAGAATCCAAATTTGTTTGCCGAGCGCGACGGGCAGGAAGTGATCGTCTATTTCGACCGGGAAGATTTCGAGTCGCCCGCGCAGATTCACAGCCTCGACGGCCGGCATCTCGGCAGCGCGGATTATTTCCAGCGCAAGGGCATGTTCCTCGACGGCGAGATGGACGGGCACGAGCTGCGGCGGCTCTACAACGGCGCGGTGATGACGATCTACGCGCAGATCGCGCCGCATTGCCCCAGCCGCCAGTTGCCGCCGGAGATCGCCGCCAGGCGCGCGGCGGCGTCAATCTCAAATCCCGAATCTCAAATTTCAAATCCCTTCGAAGCGCGCTGGCAGGACGGCCGCGGCGGCGCGGCGCGAATCGAATTTCAGCGTGACGCGGGTTCTTCATGCGCGCCGGAGATACTCGGCTCCGGCGGAAGCTCCTTGCCCGCGTCACGCCCACTTTCAACGCGGGGAGCGGCGCCGGCTGGTTCCACGGACGATTCTCGGCGTCCACAGGCACCGGCTTCCTTGGCCGTTCCCCGCGCCACTTTCGACCGCAATGCCGCGGCCGAACACATCGCCCGCCGCGAGGCCGAAGCCCGCGAGCGCGGCGAGTTGCTGGAAACGTAGAAACAGAAGTCAACCGCACCAAAGGCTACCACGATGAATACCGAACCCGAAACCACGGCGGCGGAGGCGCAGCGCAAGGAACTGGTTTCCTTGGCGCAGACCATCCGCGACTACCAGAAGAAACGCGAGTGGAGCGATACGCAACTCGCCAAGAAATACGGCGGCGTCGGCTCCACGAAAACCTTCATCCGCATCCTCAACGGCGACCTGAAGGAACTCGACCTTGAACGCTGGCTGCTCGAATACCGCACGGTCGTGAACCTCATTGCCGCCGAGGCTGGCGCGCACTCGCAGGATGAGGAAATCTTCGACGACCTCTCAACGTGCACCCGGTTGCGGCTGGCGTTCCTGGATGTGATGAACGTCCACGGCAACAACCGGCTGATTATTTGCGAAGGCGCCAGCGGCAGCGGCAAAAGCAAGGCCGGGGAAAAACTGGCGGCCAAGTATGGCCGTCGCGTTCTACACGGCGAGGCCGATGGCACCTGGCGGAGCGAGAACACGATGCTCGGCGGCCTGCTGCGATTGGTCGGCATGAAAGCATTCCCATCGGGCACCAATGCGCGCAAGGAGATGCTCATCGCCGAACTGAACGCCCGGCGCGTGTGCATCGGCACCGATGAAGCCCATCATCTCGGCCCGGCGTCGCTGAACATGTTCAAAACGCTCATCAACCAAACGCCCGGCGAGTTCATCTTCTATGGCCTCGGCACGCTGATGCGGCGGCTCGAAACAACCGCCTACTACGAGTGTCTCCAATTGGTCCGCAACCGGCTCGCCGCGCGCATTAACTTCGACGCGCTCAGCGTGAACGACGTGGAGATGCTCGTCAACCGCCGTCTCGGCTGGAAGAACGGCAAGGGAGCGCTGGCTGCCAAGATTCTGGTGTTGGATGGCAAAGGTCCGGCGCAACGGCTCGGCCATCTGGCGTTCGTGGACGCCGTTTGCCGCGAGGCGCGCAAGCAAGCGTCCGGCGAGGAAGTCACAGCGGAACAATTCGAGCAAGCCGTCACCAAAGTGGAGAAAGCGCGATGAACACCGCCATTCAATCACTTCTCCCCGGCGCCGGCTGCGTTGCCGCCGGATTCGTATTCGCCTGGCTGGCGATGCGGTTGTGGAGCCTGCTGCATCCAACCAAGCCGGCAACTCGGCAGTTTCCTAATGACAAGACCACAGCCGCCGCCGCGCAGATGGTTGCGGCGGCTCACAACATCCAGGACCGAATCCATGAAGCCGAAGTAAATAGCGCAGAGATCAGCGAAGAGGAACTGACTCAACTCGCACGCGGGATGGAACACCTCAGCCGCGCGTCTAAAGCACTGGCTTTGCATGGCCTGCGAACGCACTCCGGCCAACATGCCGTCTCAACCCAACACTCCGTTACTCCATAACTCCAAAACTCCAACTGAGAGGAAAGCTACCTATGGCAAAGAAACAGACCGAAACGAAATCCACCACAGTCCCCGTCCCGACGATCACGTCTCGCGATGAGATGGTCAACGGCGTCGGTCAGATGCGCGAGTGGACCATCCGCAAGAACCAACTCGAAGCCAACCGCGCCAAGGCCGTTAAAGACGCCGAGGAAAAATTCGCCGCCGGCATTGATGAGGCCGTCCAACAGATCAATGCCTGGCACGAAGGCGTGAAGGCATGGAGTGTGGATAACCGCAAAGAGTTCGACGGGCACGAGTTCATCGAGACCGTCCACGGCAAAGTCAAACTCTACCTCGGCGCCTGGGGCACGAAGTTGATGCCGAAGTTCACCTGGGAGAAGGTGGTCAAGATCGTCAAGTCATTCGGCCTCGACAACGTCCTGCTGCGGACGCCCGATCCTGAGCCGGACAAAGAGGCGATGCTCGCCTACCGCAACGAGCCGATCCCGAATCCGAAGAACCCGAAAGCGCCGCTGATGCTGGAGCAGCTCGGCGTCACCTGCGAGCGCGGCGAGTTCTTCGAGGTGGAGCTGAAGATCGAAACCGTCGAAGCCCCAACCGAAGCGGCCAAGGAGGCGGCGTGAAACGGATATTTCATTTGTGGGAGGTTGAAGCCGAGGTAAACGGCGAACAGCTTTGCGGCGGCTATTTGATCATCGCTGGATCGGCGGAAGTCGCGGCAAAACGAGTCCGCGCTTTGATCCGAAAACAGAAGCACTCCGGCCGCGTCGGGTTCACCAAAATCAAGATCCGTGGAACGATGGATTACATCCCCGCGATCTCGAAACCCTACTGGCAAATTAAGGAGGTGGCGTGATCTCGCGGCGAACATTCTTCACCGGGGCGGTTGGCGCGGTGGGATTGACGGCGGCAGCGCTGCGTTGTCTTCGCGGATTCGACCCGGCGATTCCCGGCAGCGATGGCACTATCGTCACGGCTGCTGTTTGGAACAAAGGCAAAGCCATCATCGTTGGCCAGCCGGTTATCTGCGGCGTCGTGTCCCGCAAACCAATCTCCAACATTCCCGCTGGCGCTCGCGTCCGGCTGCGGATGCGCGCAAAGGATTGTGTTCGCGCCTTTGTTCGCACCGCCCACGGCACTGAGGAATGGATTGTCTTGGACAAGGGCAATCATTGGGAACTCGGGTGGAAGGTTGGCGGCAACGGAAAGGAGGCGGCATGAAACTCGACGATGTTCAGCGGTTTCGTATTCGCCTTGCCTACGACCACGCCGCTGCGGTTATGCGACAGGTGAAGTTGCAGACGCTGGACCGCAACGGATGCCGCAATCTCAAATACTTTGAGGATGCTGTCCTGCGTCTCGAATGCGTTCTGATGTCTGCGGAGCAGGCGAAAGCTGAATCTGATGCAAAGGAGGCGGCATGAAGAGAAGCCAGAAGCCAGAAGCCAGAAGCCGACAAACCGACAGCGCCGAGAAATACCGCATCGGCAAGCGCACCGGCCAGGGCCGTTGGCAAATCAAGCAAGGGCGTGGATCGTGGCGCGTTGTTCACCAATGCATCACGTTGGCAGAAGCGGCCAAGTGGTTGACAGATCGCGGCGTTGATATTCGCCTGGTGCCAGTAATCCAGGATTTTCCGTGGAAGATGCTCGGCAAATACGTCGCGGAACAATCCACCGAAGCCAAAACCGGTGGCGCGAGAACTCAGGCCGAGATAGATGCCGAGATTGCCGTGCTCCAGGATTACAAGCTCCGCGTCGCGCCGGGAACATTCACCGACAACCGCGCCTGCATCGAAGCTCAAATCCAAGTGCTCCGAGAGGGCTTGGACAACGATGCAATCTATGACCGATGGCCGGATGAGGAGCGCGACTGCGAGACACGGATGAACGCGAGCGACGCGATGGACTGGATGAACGGGGACAAGAACGAGGCTCCGTCGGGCGGATGGAAGGAGTTGTTGCAGTGATCATCCCCGCCACCATGTTTGCCAGCAGCGCGCCGCCGCCCGCGCCCGCGCGTCCGCGCCGGCCGTTCACGCCGCCGTCGCAGAACGGGCCGCTCGACAACGCCGACAAGGCCGCGCTGTGCATCAAGGCGCGCGAGGCGTTCGAGCACGTCCACGGCCGGCAGCCGACGAGTCAGGCGGAGTTGGACGCCTGGCGGCACGAGGAGCAATATCGCGCCACCGGTCACACGTCGCTGCTGTCGGCAACGAAGAAGGACTTTTGCGTGATCATGGCGCACTGGTTGGACCTGCTCGGCCAGCCGGCGGAGGCGCTCAACTGGATGCTGCGCGCGTTGACCGAAGCGCACCGGTTGGCGATGTGGAAACTCAAACGCGTCTGCGCCGAGAAAAACTTCCGCATGGAATACGTCTCCACCGTCGCGCGGCGCATCTGGAAAGTGGGAATCGAAGACCTCACGCCCAAGCAGCTTTGGGGACTGAAGTTCGAGATGGAGAAACGGCCGGCCATGCCGCCCGTCGCCGAGCAGATGGCGAAGTATCAGGCGGCAATGAGGGCGGGCGGCAGGGAAGTGGGCAGTGGACAGTGGACAGTGGATAGTCAGCCGGAAACTCACTGCGGAAACACCGAGGACGCAGAGGCCAAAAATCCGTTTTGAATCATGAAAACGCTCTTCGATTCCAACACCACGCTGGTAAGCCGCCAGATGTTTCGCGGGGCGCGTTCTTTGCTCAAGGCCCGGCTGCGGACGATAAACCCAATCCTGCGGCTCGATCCAAGCCTGCACATTATTTGCTCGCCGGTAGTGGGTCTGATGGAAGCCCAAGCCATCACGCATGATGCCACAGACCACGCCGCCCGCATCGGCTCTCAAGAGTTTGTTCAAGTGGTCGCGCGGCCTCATCCACACTGGCTGCTGATCGGCCACGGCAGCTTTCAAAAGTCATGAAGACGCTCTTCGATTCCAGAACCACACGGGGCCGCGCGCCGTTCCGCTGCAAGTGGCCGGGATGCAACCAGCGCGCCAACGGCACATTCACTGACACGAGCGCGGGCGAGCCGTATCGCGTCCAGGTCTGCCGAACCCACAGAGGCTTAATCCAAAATGGGGGGGGCAACAGCTTCGGCTTGTTTTGAATTATGAAGCCCGTTGATTACCGAAACGCGACCTTCGCCGACATCAAGGCGATCCTGGTGGACCTGCGCCTGGAAGTTTACGACGCGCTCAAGCGCCACGGCCCTTGCACCACAAAGCAACTGGCCGTTGCGATGCGACCCCACGATCCGTTGTTCATTCTCGATGTCCGCCCGCGCGTCACAGAGCTTTGCCAACACGGCCTCGCGGTGCTTGTCGATGATAGCGATTCACTGCCCACTGACCACTGCCCACTGCCAACTTCCTCTGGTGGCGTCTATCGCGCTTCGTCCGAGTTTGAAGCCCGCGGGTTGTTTGAAGCCGCCAAACGGCTAGCTCTCCAGGAACAGTTGTTGATGAAAGTCTAAAAACCATGCCGACAAAACCAGAGGCCAAAAGTCAGAAGCCAGAGGTCAACAACGACCACCGCGTAATCGGCAGCCGCGCGATCGTGCGGATTCCTCCGGGCGCGAAGTCCGCGCCGGCGCCGTTGGAGATCATGCCGCTGTTCGCGCTGCCGCGGTGGGAAGCGCGCGGCGACAATCTCTACGCCGCGGTGGTCAGGCCGTGGCCGGCGTGGGTTCCGGTGGACGCGCAGTTGCTAAAGGCGGTCAACAAGCCGCGCAAGACGTTCCTGCGGTTGCTGACCGCGGGCATCATCAAGTCGCGCCGGCCGACGCCGCACACGCGCGAGGTCGAGGTGGAATCGCTTGTGGCCTACATGAAGGATTGCGAGGACCCGGAATATTGGAACCGCGCCGAGCAGTGGCCGGACGGCCGCAAGATGACGCGGCTGGCGCGGTTTCGGGAGGCGATAGGATGAAGACGCATGCCAGAAGCCAGCGGACAGTGGGCAGTGAACAGTGGGCAGCGGGCAGTGGGCGGTTGGAGACGGCAAGCGGAGCCTCCAGGATTCGATTTCCGGGCCTCGGCGCGCTATCGGCAGAAATCCCCAACCACAGGCGTCCGAGCGCTCCTAGCTATCCGCGAAAGTCGGCGGCGGCCCGAATTTTGGCAAAGCAGATTAAGAACCGGAATTTTTTTGCTACGGATGCGTTGAAAAGGGTTGCTGTCCTCTGCGTCCTCTGCGCCTCGGTGGTAAACGCCGCCGAGTCACCAATCACGAGTCACCAGTTACCAGTCACCAATCACCAATCACGCTTCGAGGCCATGCTCAACCAGATGATTGCCGAGGAATCCCGCAACGGCGCGGAGCTGCGCGGCGATGGCGGCCGGTCCCGCGGCATCCTCCACATCCAGGCGAAGTTCTGGAGCGATGTCACCGCCTGGCGCGCGGCGCGCAAGCTGCCGACGAAACCCTACGCCTGGGTGAGCGATCCGGCCTGGAGCCGCGAGTATGGCCGCAGCGGATTGACGATGCTGGAGGAAAAGTTATCCCAGGAACGGCGACTTCCAAGCCGCAGCAGCTCGCGATCAATATCCGGCGACTTGGAAGTCGCCGCTCCCAGCGCTGGAGAAATCTACGCGGCTTGGAATCTGGGCTTTGCGAAGTTCAAAGCGCGCGGATTCGATCTGCGCCGTTGCCCGCGCCGCACGCGCGCCGCCGCCGCGGCCGTCGAGCTGGCGGTATGGGACGCGGACCTCTCGCAGCGCTTCCGCGAACTCTCCGCCGCGGGCGCGCGGCTGGCGGCGACAAGGCCGGGAGGCGTGCGATGAACGAACTGCTGCTGATCAAAGAAGTTCTTCACAAGCTGCGCCGGCAATTAAGACTGGCGCGGTCGGCGGCCAAACAGGACCCGATGCACGTCAGCTATCGCGGCGAGATCGTTGCGACCAAACGCGCCATCGGCGAGGTGGAAAAGATTTTGATCCGGGAACTTGGTTCGGGAGGCGCGCGATGAATAACAAGCCTAACGGTTGGATCGGAGTTGACCTTGATGGGACGCTGGCTTTTTACGATGGCTGGCGCGGCGAGGACCACATTGGCTACCCAGTTCCAGCAATGGCCGAGCGCGTCAAGAAATGGCTGTCGGAAAAGCGCGACGTTCGCATTTTCACGGCACGCGTTGATGGCGGCGAAGTGGCAATTTCGATGGGCGTGAAAGAAGGCAAGAAGTTCCGCGATGTAAAACGGATCAGGCGCATCATCCAGGACTGGACTGAGAAACACTTCGGCGCGCGGCTGCCTGTCACCAACAGTAAAGACTTCGGCATGATTGAACTTTGGGATGATCGCGCGATCCAAATCATACCGAACACGGGAGCGCGAGTGGACGCAACGCCGCGCCACTGTCAGACCTGCGGTTGGTGGTCTCAAGAATCAATCAACACGAAGTTTGAAGGTGAAGAAAACTTGACCGGTGAACGGCTGTGCCGCAGATCGCAGTACACCAGCTTTGGCGCATACGGACAGGACGGAAAATCCATCATCACAATCGCGCAGTTCGGATGCTGTGAATGGAGGATGAAGCAATGACCGGCATCCTCACAGAGCCGCCGCCGTTCGATACCCGCTCTCTGGTTGGAGATCCAAAGCGCGAGAAGCCGCGATGGCCAGCAGAGGTGGCTGTTGATGTTGCTATAGAGTTGCTGGAGACGTTTCAGCCAGCGTGTGAACCGTCTTATTGCATCATCGCTGGCTCGTTGCGCCGCCGGAAAGAAACAGTGGGAGACATCGAACTGCTCGTGGTGGGAACGATCCTCGGCACGGCGGCCTCGATGCTGCTGGTGCTGATGTTGCGGGACTGGTTTCTAGCCAACGAACAACTGACCGAGCGGTTGAACATCGCGGCGTTGTTCACGCTGGTCCTGATCTTCGTGCTGCTGTTCAAGTGGAACTAAAGGGCGCGCGATGAGAAACATTTCCTTTGCCTTGACCGAAACGCAGTTCCTGGCACGCACAAAGACGGTGACGCGCCGGCTTGGCTGGAAGAATTTGAAGCCGGGCGCGATGCTCTGCGGCGTCCGCAAGGCAATGGGATTGAAGTCTGGGGAAAACATTATCCGGCTCGGCGTTATCCGCGTCATCAGCACCCGGCGCGAGCGGCTTTCGCAAATCACAGCGGCGGATTGTGTCCGCGAGGGTTTCCCCGACCTTTCGCCGCGCCAGTTTGTCCTGATGTTCAAACAGCACATGAACTGCCGGGCTTCGCGAAAGGTCACGCGGATCGAGTTCAAACATGTAAAGGAGACGCCATGCCTGTAACCAGAAACTTTGAAGGCTCGAACATGTATCCCTGGGTGACGCACATGATCACCCATCACCGGGGCGCGTGCCCGCACCGCTGCGGCTACTGCTACGTGAAGAGCGGTCGCGCGGCGAGTCATTATTCTGGTCCGCTGCGGCTCAAGCCGGAGGAACTCAACACGCCGATGGCGGAGCCGGGCACTTATTTTATCGAGCACATGTGCGACCTGTTTGCGGCGGGAGTGAAGCTGATAAATATCGCAGCCATCCTGAATCATTGTCGCCGTTGGCCCAACAACCGTTACGTTTTTCAAACGAAGAATTTTGAACGCGTGCTAGAGATAGCGGGGATGCCTACAATCCTTTGGCCGGTGGATATGATTCTCGGTCTCACCTTGGAAAGTGACCGGTGGCACGATGCGATGGGCAGTGCTCCGCATCCGAAGTTCCGCGTGGCTGCCTTCCAGGGGCTGCGCGAATGCCGGCCGGACATCCAAACCTTCATCACAATCGAGCCGATCCTAAACTGCAATCCATTTGACCTGGCTCAAATGGTTGCGCGCTGCCGGCCAGCGTGGGTCAACATCGGCGCCGACTCCAAAGGCCATGGCCTCGACGAGCCGGATGAAGAAACGGTGGAGATGCTGATCGGGGAACTGACGCGGTTGAAGGTTCCGATCCGGCAAAAGCACAACCTCGGCCGGCTGATCAAGAACACAGAATCGCCGGCATGAACCCGAACATCCTCCATCAAGCTTCGCCACAGGGCGCGCTGACAGTTGCTCGGTTCGCGCATCTGGAACTGTTCGAGTATTGCCTGCGGACGTATCTCTTTCGCCACCTGGCTAGCAGTGATCTGACCCGCGAAGAGAAGCTGGCCAACCTGCCGATTGTTGAGGAGGAACTGGCCACGATGCTCGGCGCGCTGCATGTGGCCAATGTGCCCGATTACAAAACCCGCACCGAAACGGTCGCGCGGGAACTCAATTTCAGAATCCGACAGGGAAAGCTGGATGAGGATCTGAAGGCCAGCGGTCAGAAGACGAACGGTGGAGGCTCGACGGAGTCTCGCCCCACCCAATTACCGGCCGCGAATCACTAATCATGAAAAAGAAATGTTGTCCAGAGTGTGGTCAGTTGCGGCCGTTAAAAGAGTTCAACCATTGGCGCAATAGTTGCAGATTGTGCCGACGTGAAAGGCAGGCCGCTTTTCTCAAAGATCATCCTGGCTACCGGCGAAACTGGCGAAGCCGGAATCCGGGCAAGAACGCGCTCTATATGCACAGATGGCGTGCGAAACATCCCGGCGCGGCCAAGGCAATCGGTCTTCGGTTCTTTCAGGATCACAGGGATGAAATTAACCTGGGCAGAATGATCAGCCGGGTTGTTCTTACTAATGCCTATGTGCGGCAAGTTCTGGCCGAAGCCAGCCACGTTCCACGAAATGCAATTACTCCAGACAGCATCCGCGCACGCCGAGTGCAAATCATGGTGAAACGCGATTTGGCTTGCTGGGGATTTTAACAATGGAATCAACCTTCTTATTCCAACCCACGCCGCATGAAGAGGCGATTGCGTTCATCCGCAACAAGCCGGTTGTCTCGCGCGAGGTGTTTGACCGGCTGCTGCCGGAGTTGAAAGCACGGGCGTTTACTATCACCGGACTTGAAGGCGCGAACGCCGCGCAGGCGGCGCTCAATGTCCGCGACCGGATCGCGGACCTGCCGGCGGGCGGCGATTGGGATAAGATCAAGGAAGACATCATCGGGGAAATCTCGCCGTGGCTGGTGGACGAAAACGCGCCGGAGGATGTTCGCGCCGAGCAGGAACGGCGCGCGGAATCAAGGGCGGAGATGTTGCTGCGGACGCACGGCTTCCAGGCTTACCAGGCGGCAAACTACGAAGTGCTCAACCGCCAGCGCGACGTGTTCCCGGCGTGGGAATATGTGACGGCCGGCGACGATCGCGTGCGTGACGAACACGCCGCGCTCAACGGATTGATCGTGCCGGCGGATTCGGATTTCTGGAGGGACCATTATCCGCCGTGGGATTGGGGTTGCCGCTGCCGCGTGGTCGGCGTGAGCAACAGCGACCTCGCCGATGCAAAGAAAGAGGATGAGGATCGGCAGCCGGAGGAACGCGCCGTGGTCGAGGGCGAGGCGCTGCGCAAGTTGAATCAAGGCGATCTTGTGTTAGGACCGGCGTTCCGCCGCGATGCGCCGGACGATCTGCGCCGGCTCGCCGGCACACAGATGGATGTGCGCTCGCCGTCCGCGCGCGCGACGACGAAATCCGAACGCGACGCGGCCTTCCAGTGGAACCCAGCGACACTGCGGCTGCCGCTGGAGGCGCTCAAGGAACGCTACGACGCGGAGACGTGGAAGGCGTTTCAGAACTTCGCCCAGGCGCAGTCGCTCGATGACAAGGGCACGACGGTCTGGCAATGGCTCGGCGGCTCGCCGATCTTTCCGCCGGAAGCGCCGCCGACACCGCCGCCCAAAGAGGCACCGGACACCATCGAAGCCGCGCTGGCACGCCTCGGCCTCGACAAGAAAGTCCAATGGACAGAAGACGACGTGCGCGCGCTGATCTCGGAACTGCGGGAAACGGCACCGGCGAAAGCGGCCGACGTTGTTTCTGAGATTCTAGGCGACAACGCCAAGGGAAAATTCTCCGCCAAGAGTGTGACGGGTGCCGTTCAGGATTTCGTCAATTTTCTGCCTGGTCCGCTGGCGAAAAGCCTGCCAAAGTTTTCAATCTTGCTGGCGCAGTCCCTGGGCAATGATCTGGAGGGAAGCTATAGCGACACCGCCCACGTCTTAAAAATATCGAAGTCTGCGCACGCCAAGGGCGGGATGGTCAAGGTGCGCGAGACGATTTACCACGAGCTTATGCACTGGGTTCACCTTCACGGCCCGCCTGAGTATCGCGACGCGATCAAGGCGCTTTACGACCAGCGGACGGCCGGGGAACCGTTGGTGAACGTCGGCTACACGAACCCGCTCCGCAAAGACAAATGGTGGTGGAACTACGCCGGCACGCAATATCTCACGCGGGACGAAACCAATCAGACCGTCGGCGGTCTGGAGGTGCCGACGACGCATGTGGAACTGCTGGCCAACCCCGCGAAGCTCGCAAACATGATCAAGGAAAAACCCAACGCGTTGATTATCGAAAACCTCCGCGTTATCCTAAGTGTGTTCTTCAGCAAATAAAAACCTTCCGCACAACTTTGGAATGGCCCGATGGCGCGAAACTCGTCATCACCGGCCGATGGGAAAGACAGCGGGATGCCGCGCCCCTCGTTTACGAGGGCGCCGCGGACCGGCTGCTCGCGCTGATGCCCTGGCGGCGCCGGCTGCCGCAAACCTACGACGGCCGCGCTTACGAAGGCGTGTGGGAAACCATCGCCGCCAAAGCCGGCCTCAAGGTTCAGACCGAAGAAAACGGCGAGTGGGTGATGGCAGAACTTTAAGGGGACAAGCAACATGAGCGCCGGCCTCTCTGTTCAAATCCGCGACACGATTACGCCAGGCATGGCGAAGCTGGCGGCGAAGATCTCCGACCGGCGGCCGATCCTGGAGGCGATGCTGGTTGAGATTGACCGCATTACGGTGCTGGCGTTCACCAACGAGATGTTGCGCGTGGCGTCGTGGGACTCGCTGAAGCGCGATCAGCAAAAGCCCGGTCGGAAAAAAGCGGGCGACGAATCCGTTCTCTTTCTTCACGGCCATCTCAATCAATCCATCGGCAGCAACCACGTCGTCACCAACGACGAAGGCCGGACCGGAACGGACGCGCCTTACGCCGCCGCGCACCAGTTCGGATACGCGCCGCACAATCTGCCGCCGCGGCCGTTTTTTCCCTGGGTGAATCAAGAGCAGATGGCCGACTTCGCCAAAGTGCGCGTGCAACGCGTCGCACAGGACAAGATGGACCGGATGGCGCCAAAGTGAAAATCGAATGCCAAAGGTGCGGACATCCTTCAGAAGGCTACTATTGCCCGATGTGCGCCGCGCTCAGGCGCCGACGCAAGCGGCGGATGTATCGGCTGCTGCGATCTCATAATAAGTGCCATAAATGTAGGCAGCGAACGCGCCGTTGCTTGTGTGCCCATTGCAGGCCACGAATCATCAATCTTCAGCGCCACAGCGAACACATCCGCCAGAGTAAAAGACTTTGCGTTCGATGCGGCTCTCCCTCTTGCCGATACCGGTGCCCGAGGTGTGCGCGGATTCATAGGCTCCGCAGCCGAAAACACTACGCCGCAGCGCATAAATAAAAGATCGGCCAGAATGGTCACTCTGGACAGAGCGACCTGACGGCTCCGCAGCCTGCGTCTAATCTGTCCGCAATCAATGAAGATTGCGCGACTTGAATCAATAGGCCCATTGGCGACCTTCGACGCCTCCGCGAAGGAGCTTCCGAAGCGGCTGGTTCTTTTCAAGTGGGGTCAAAATGAAACCACACGAGGACTTCGCCATGTAGGTGAGAAAACCCTCCAGGTCTTTTCCGCAAACCAGAAGGCGTTCGGTTTTGATTCCGTGGCGCTCGATTTCGAACACAACACCGTTCCAGGCACCGAGGAATACAAACTCTCTCCTCCGCCGCGGCTGATTGCCGGCACCGGAAAACCTTTTTGCGAGCGCGGCGTCGGCGTGGGCATTGACATCGAGCATTACACCCCGGAGGGAACCAAATTTGCTCTCGACGGCCATTACTCGAACATCTCCGGCGCCGCAGCCTTCGACGAAAATGGGGAAGTGATTTTCCTGCACTCTGGCGCGCTCGCGCGCCAGGGCGCGAACTTCGACGCCAAGCTTGGTCTCTTTTCCGCCGCCATCGGAGACGACGGCAAATTCATCCACACCTCCGAAAACCAAATCCACGCCGCCAACCCTTCCATGAATAAACTCATCATCCAGATTTTCACCGCCCTCGGTTTGACTGCGCCCAAGGACGACGCGACCGACGAGCAGCTCGCCGCCAGCGCCAAAGAGTTTCTCGCGAAGCTCGTGCCGGCCGCTCCGGGCACCAAGGCGCTCGAAACTTTCACGGCCCGGCTCGACAAGATCGAGAAAGCCGATCCGGCCGCGCCGCTCCAGACGTTCGCGGCCCGGCTCGATAAGATCGAGCGCGGTTACATCCTCGACCTCGCCGCGCGCGACGGGAAGGTCGTGCCGGCGGAAATGCTGCCGGACAAGGACGGCAAGGGCGGCGTCACGATCGAGGCGCTGCAGACGTTCGTCGCCAGCGCGCCGGTGACGGTGCCGCTCGAACAGCGCACGCCGCGCCACGTCCAGACCTTCAGCGCGACCGGGTTGACCGGCGCCACGGCCAGCGAGGCGGAAAAGATTCACAAGAACTGCGGCGTCACGAAAGAGGACCTCGACAAATACGGGAAAGAGTAGAGGCCAAAAGTCAGAAGACAGAATCCAGAAATAGAAAAAGGAATCAAGACCATGCTCACCGACAACATCAATCTCCCGGAAAAGAGCGACCATCTTTTCATCACCGGCCCGATCGAGAAGGCAACGCACATCTTCTTCGGCGGAATCGTCGCCACCAATCCCGCGGGCAACATGGTCCCGGCCGAGGACACGGCGGGGCTCATCGTCCGCGGCGTGGCCGAGCAGGAAGTGGACAATACCAACGGCGAGGCCGGCGACAAGACCGTGGTTGCCAAGCGCGCGCCGCGCTGGGTGCCGAACAGCGCGATCCATCCGCTCGGTCCCGACGACGTCGGCAAGGTCTGTTTCATCGAAGACGACAACACAGTCGCGCGGACCAGCGGCAGCAAGATCGTCGCGGGCATCACGCTCGAACTGAGCGCCGATGGCTCGGTCGTCTGCGTGGACTTCTTCCTCGCGGCCGCGGGCGCTGCCGCCGCGCCGGAGTCGGAAACCTCCGAGGGAAGCTCCGAGGAAAGTTCTCACCCGCCGGCCTCTTCGGAAGCCTCCAGTTCGTCGGCCGCTGAATAACACACCGCCACTCTCACTCATCACCTAAACAAAGGAACGCAGCCATGATCATCAACCAAGCCAACATCGCGGAACTCTGGCGGAGCTACCGCGTCCGATACGAGAAAGCCTACCAGGCCGCGGAGCCGAAGTGGCGCAACGCCGCGGTGGAGATTCCCTCCAGCGTCCGCACGAACGTCTATGCCTGGCTCGCGTCCATTCCCGGCATGAAGAAGCTGGTGGATGTCGCGACGATCAACCGGCTGAAGGCCATCAAATACTCGATCGAGAACGAGGAGTGGGAGGACACGATCGAAGTGCCGGAGTTCGACATCGAGACCGACCAATACGGCATCTACAACGGCCGCTTCGAGGCGCTCGGCGACGTGGCCGCGTATCATCCCGATGAACTGGTTGTTGCCGCGCTCTGCGGTGGCTTCGCCGCCAGCGCGCTCGACTACACCGGAACGCCGTTCTTCAGCGCCAACAAGAAAGCCGTGCCGGAGTCGAAGTTCCCCTTCACAAACTTCGGCACCAACAAGCTTGACCGCGTGGCGTTCCGCGCCGGCGTCGCGAACCTGATCGGCCGGATGAACTCGCAAGGCCGTTCGATGGGACTCGGCCGCAAACTCGCGCTGGTCGTCGGTTCGAAGAACCGCGCGATGGGATTGGACATCCTCGAAGGCCAGCAGGTCAACCTGACCGCGACTTTCGCGGAAGGCCAACTGACATCGCTCTACGGTGGCGGCACCAATGTGGACAAGGGCACCGCCGAGCTGGTGGTGTGGCCGGCCGTGGACGCGTTCAACCCGGATTTCTGGGCCATCCTGGAGCGAGGCTTCCCCGGCATCGCGCCAATCATCCACCAGGTCAACTTGCGCGCGCGGCTCAATTCATGCACGGAGCCGAACAGCGAATATGTCCTGACCCATCACAAGTTCTTGTTCCAGGCTTACGGCCGCTACGGCGCCGGCTACGGCCTGCCCGAACTCGCCTACGGCAGCACCGGCGCCGGCGCGCTCGGCGCCAAGGACCCGAAGCTGGAAGAGTTCAAAGACCCGGCCGGCAAGAAATAGCATCCAGCGAAGCGCCAGCAGGAACGGGCGCTGGTGCGCGTGGTAGCCGCCAGCGCCCGTTCGCTTGTCGAAAACCGAAATGAACTACATCGAGCTATGGCAGTTGACGGGAAGCCTTCCGAGCGACTTCCTTTGCCAGGCCCTCGATGACGCGGGCGACGCCGCGACGTTCACCACGCCCGCCCTCATTGCCGCCACGCTCGCCGCTGCGCGCAAAGGCGTGCCGCCGAGCGAATCGAGTGAATCGGAGAGTTCAAGCGCGCCGGACATTAACGATGCCGTCGCGCGGATGCTCGGCGTGTGGTCGGACATCCAGACCGACGTGCAGCAGATGATTGACGGCCGCGTTGCACAGCGGTTTCCAGTCCCTTTCACCGCGCCCCTACCAGCCATCGTCATCACGGCCGCCAAGACGTTTGCGCTCGAACTGCTCTACAACCGCCGCGGCTTCACCGGGGAGGAAAAGAATCCCTACTACACACAAGCCGAGAAGCTGCGGACGCGCCTTGAAAAAATCGGCCGCAATGAAGAGCAGATCGAGCCGGCCAAAAAGCCGGTGCGTCCGCCCGCCGTCTTCATTGGCGGACGGTCCAAGATCACGCCCAACGGCGGCCGGGGAGGAATGCTCGCGTGAACAGCGAAACTTCATCCTCCGCGCCGCCGACGCTCGACGCCGCCGCGATCCTGCGGATGCTGCGCGGTTATCTACTGCCGTGGGTGCAGTCGGAGAAAGGCGCACTCTCGCTCGCGCGCGATCCGTGGCACGTCCTGGAAATCCTCGCCGCGTCGCCGGTCGGATTTCGCGTCATTCTCTCCTGGGACGGCGAAGAGGCGCAGACCGATCAGGAGGTTGCCGGCATCTTCACCCAGAAGATCAAGGTCATCGTCTCGCACAATCGCGGTCTCAAGAAACAGCCTGGCGAAAACCTCATCATCCCGGACGCCGAGCGGCCGGCGCTGATCGAACGTGTCACGCAGGTTCGCGACAAGCTGCGCGGTTACGTTTTCCCAACCGGCGAGACCAGCGGCATCATGAACTATCGCTTCGCGCGGCCATTCATCACACCGATGAACATGCCGCTCGACGCATTCGAGATGGAGTTCCAGTTGGTCGTGGCCATCACCGACGTGTTTGAGCCGGAGTCATGAACCTCGCTCCATTCATCCAGGGGAACCGGAACATCATCTGGGGAAGCAACGGTGTTTTCAACGAGGCCGAGATTGTGGAGGAAGGCGAACTCGATCCCATTGTGGATGAAGATACCATCCCAAACAACGACGGCATTGTCGTGACTCACATCCTAATGCCGCAGGGCGCGGAGGTGCCGTTCACGATTGTTTGCCAGCGCGGCGTTCCGCTGCCGGTCACCGGCCAGCTTGTCACCGCGATGGGCGTGGAGTGCGTCGTGGTCAAATCCGCGCCGAAGAAGGCGCGCAAGCACGAGATGCTCGCGAAGGTCACCTGCAAACGCTATGACGCGATCGACGGCCCGCCGAGCAACACACCGACCGATTCAAGCGAGCCGCCGACATCGAGCAAACCGGCTTCCTCCGTTTCCGAGCCGGAGTCTTCGATGTTCATCCCGCGTTCGAGCTATCCAGAGTCCAGCAGCAGAACCATTCCGCCGCTGCCGTCGTCAAGCGAGCCGCGCTCCAGTGAAAGCCTGCCGTCGTCGAGCGAGCGGTCATCCTCCGCGCCGTCTTCGTCGAGCACGCCGCCCAGCTCGGCACCGTCATCGAGCAGCACGCCGCCCTCATCGTCGTTGCCATCGTCGAGCAGCACGCCGCCATCGTCGAGCGCGCCATCGTCAAGCAGCACGCCGCCGTCGTCGAGCGCGCCATCGTCTTCGAGCACACCGCCCTCATCGAGCAGCACACCGCCCTCATCGAGCAGCACGCCGCCGTCATCGAGCAGCACGCCGCCTTCATCGAGCAGCACGCCGCCATCGTCGGCATCCGAGCCGAACAGTGGCGCAGTGTTTCACGTGGACGCGTCCGTTATTGGTTCGATGTTTCAGGACGCCTCGGAACTTATACCGGTTGCCAATGGCGATCCTGTCGGCCGCATGGCCGATCAGTCCGGCAACGGCAACGACCTGGTCGCCGGTTCCGCGCCGACTTATCAAGCCGGTGTTTACAACGGGAAGGGCTGCCTGCGCTTCGACGGTTTGACTAATTATCTCAAGAGCATTTCCAATCTCGGAATCACCGGACTCGGCGCGCCGGTCACACTTGTGTTCGTTGGGAAATTTAACGACACGCCGGGCGCTTGGAACCCGCTCATTGGCTTCGGCACGCCGTCCGGCAACGGAACCAATTTTGAGGTTGAGACGGTTGATGGCAAATGGATGTTCCACGGCGGCGGCTCCGGCGACGTCGGCAGCTCCCTGGCCATCGACACCGATCTGCACGTCCACGTCCTTTACTACGATGGGACGAACATCTTCTGGAGCATCGATGGCGTGCCTGTCTACGACTACACGATGCCCGTTGCGTTGGTAACGGCCGCCAGCCCAATCGCGCTCGGCGCCAACGGTTGGGATGGCAGCGGTCCGGTGCCGGCGGACATCTGCGAGGCGCTCGTGTTTGACTCCCAGTTGGATTCGGGTGCGCAGCTCGCGTTGACCGATTTTCTCAAAACCAAATGGGGAATTGCTTAGCCGATTTTCACCACTCCATCACTCTATCGAAAGGAAAAACAGCACCATGAAGTTATCACCGGTCATTCAAGGAAACAAAACCGTCATCTGGGGCAGCGGCGGCGTTCTCAACTCGGCGGAGATCGTCGAGGACGCGGACGTTGAGCCGATCGTTGCCGAGGCCACCATCGAGGACAATAACGGCTTCACGATCACGCACGTCATGATTCCCGATGGCGACAAGCGGAACGTCACCGTCGTGGCCCGGCGCGATATTCCCCTGCCGACCACCGGCACAATCCTGAAGGTCTGGGGAATGCTCTGCTCGTGCGTCAAGGCGTCGCCGAAGAAGGCGCGCAAGAAAGAGATGACGGCGAAGATCGAGTTCGTGCGCTACGCCGGCATTGATTACGAGGCGTTGTGGGATGAGCAGAATCCGTCGTCGAGCGGCGGCGCCGGTCCGAGTGCCGGTCCCGAGGAATCCATCCTGGCCAGCGAGAGCCAGAGCGAGAGCTGATTCTCCGCGCGCCGTAGCCGCCGACGTAAGTCGGTGGCTGCCGCGTGCCAAGGACCGCCACGCTCTTACGAGCGCGGCTACAAAAAAGGAACCGCCATGTCCAAACCAAGCGCCCCAACTCCCGCGCCGCCCGCGCCGCCTCCGCAACCCGTCCGCGGCCTGTCCGCGCCACAGAAAGCCGCCCTCGCCACGGCTCGCGAAAATAGCGCCAGCGGCATTCCCGCCGTCGTGCTTGCCGCCGTCGTGCCGAAGACGGCTGCGGTCCACGGCATCGTGTTTCAACCGTTCTACCCGCGCGTGTTCGCCATCTTGCGCGACATCAAATCCGTCGTCGTCGGCGCGACGATGGACGGCCTGGCGCCGGACGAGCAGATAGACAACGTGATGCGCTCGCTCTACGTCATGACCGCGCCGATCGCGGAAGTGAAGATGCAGGTTGCCCAGGGAATCGAGCACCTCACCACGCGCGCTTATGACGCGCTCGGCGAGCGGTTCGAGGTCAAGGACCTGCCCGACATCATCCAGGCCATGCTCGCGCACATCGCCGGAGGATTCTCCACGGTGCCGGGCGGCAAGGATGCCGCCGAAAAAAAAGCGCCGGTGGCGGCACCGGCTGCGGATGGTTCCTCCGTCTAATCGAAACCCTCGCCAATGGAGACCCGACGAAATTCGACACGATCATGGACACCGTGCCAATGAATGTTTGCTTCATGACGGCCGCGGCGCGCGCGGAACGCAAGGCCGAGGAAAACGGCCAGGAAGCGCCAGAGGGTTATTTCGCCGATGAACTCCTCGATGCGATCGAAGCCGCCGGTGAGGACTGAGCCATGAAACTTGAAGCCATCGCCAGGCTCGACAACCAGCAGATGCTGGCGGGTTTGAACCAGATCATGCAACGCGCGAGCGGCGCCGGCAGCGCCATCGTGCGGCACCTCGGCTCCGTTGCCGCGCTTGCAGGTGTCAGTCTCTCGATCGGCGGCATTGCCGCCGAGATAGGGCGCGTCATCGAGCGCGGATCGGAACTCAACATCCTCGCGATTCGCACCGGCCAGACCGCCGAGGCGATGCTCAAGCTGGAGCGCGCCGGCAAGGTCGCCGGCCTCGGGGCCGAGACGATGGCCATGATGGTCAACCGCCTGCAGGCGGCGCTCGCGGGCGTCAACGAAATGGGCGAGCACACCGAGCACACGTTTCAGCGCCTCGGCCTCGACGTGAACAAACTGCGCACGATGACGGCCGCGCAGCAGATGCAGGCGTTGCAGACCGCGCTCGCGAAGGTGTCCAACCAGGCCGACAAGGTTCAGATTCTCCGCAATCTGTTTGGCCGCGAAGGCGCGGCGCTGCTGCCGGTCTTTGCCGGCGGCGACATGGGCGCGCCGCTCTCCGCCGGCGCCGCGCTGCTCGCCAAAAACGCCGAGACGTTCCACAAGGTCAGCGTCGCGCTCGGCCGCGCCGGCGAAGTCGTCAAGGGGTTCTTCTTTGGCATCGCGGACCGCGTCGCAACCGTGCTGCTGCCGCTGCTCGACCGGTTCAACAAGATGGATTTCTCAAAGTGGGGCCAGCAGATCGGCGGCGTCATCGCGCTGCTCGTCGACGCCTTCAAGGAAGGCAAGCTCGGCGATCTCGTTGGCCTTGCACTCAAGGTCGGATTCATGGAGGCGACAAATTTTCTAGCCGGCGCGCTGGCCGGCGTTGCCACGATGGCCGCCGGCATGTTTGGACCGGTGCTGATGACTTCGTTCCGGTTTCTCACCGATGGCAGCCTCTGGACCGGCCTGGCCGATGGCCTGGAATGGGCCGTCGCAAAGTTCGCTGCGGCCTTCCTCGCGTGCTTCCAGGAACCCCTTTCCCACATCTCGGCCGCGTTCGAGGTCATTGCCCACACGTTCGCGGGCTGGATTGTTTGGTCTTGGAACCAACTCGCCTCCACCGCCGCGGGCAAATGGATGGGCATGAAGCAACTGGAGGTGAAGGGCGACAAGACCTACGAGGAATATCGCCAGGATTATTTGAAAGGCTCCAAAGCGACCGTGGGCGCGTTCAAGGGCATTGCCGCCAAGGATGCGCCGGCGGCAAAGAGCGAGTTGAGCGCGGCCGTCAATGCGCGGATGGCCGAGGTTGCCGCCATCATCCAGAAGGCGATGAAGGATTTTTCGGAGGGCCGCGGCAACCTCCAGATTTTTGGCGCGTCGCTTGAGGAAGCCCGGACGAAACTGGCGGCGCTGGCCGCCGGCATTAAGACCGCCCCTGACAAAACCAGTGCCGAAAACGTCGCCGCGGGCGGGACTGGCTTGCTCGCGAAGATCGCGGGCGTCAAAGAAACCGACAGCCTCTCAAGGGCCGGCCTGTTCATGTCCCGCACATCGTCGGCCAGCTCGGATTACGCGCGCAACACGGCGCGGAACACGAGCGACATGGTCAGGCTGATGAGGGAAATTCTTTCCCGCCAGGGCGCGGGCGATGCCTTCCTGAACGCATGAGCACGCCCGTTCCAATCTGGCGCGGTTCGACCGAGATTCAGCTCGATCCGGGCTTTCCGAAGATCAACACCGCGTGGTGGCGCAACACGGCGACGGGGGTTTATCGCGGACCTTACGCCACGCTCAGGCGGATACAGCCGCAATGGGGTGCGCTCGGCACCGGCGACTTTGCCGGATTTTTTGTCGAGACGTCGGAGCTGATCAAAGAGAAGGGCGGCAAGGGGGTTCTCACAGTCAACTTCACCACCGACGACACGCCGCCGCCGCGGCCCTCGTGCGAGTTTGAAAAAATAGACATCCCGATCGAACAAAATCCGCGCTACGCGGACTTGTTCAACGACGCGGACCAAGGCGGAAAATACATGGCGCTGATTGACGACGCGCTCCGCGCCAGCACGCAGGCGGATCGCGCACAGGCGCTTGCCCGAATCAATGCCGTGTCGGGCGATAGCGTCACGCTGATGGAGATTTACAACAAGAAGCGGCGCGGCCACGACACGTATTGGATGTTCGCGCCGGTCGCCTCCATCATCGAATCCTTCGTGGCCCCGCCGCTGCCGATGAAGGGCGGGTTTGAAGAGATGCCGGATTCGCGGATTCCCTATTCGATGGGATGGAAGTGGCTGCGCATGGGCGACAAGCTCACGCGGCCGTCCGGCCGATTCTGGGAACTCCAAAAGCTCTGGCAGGGATGCCACGTGATCGATTCCGACCTCTATCCCACCAGCTCGTCCTTTGCCTTGTCGGAGGAAGGGATGGCGCTGATGGGGCGGCAATCGAAGTTGAACGCCGGCGAGCGGGCGCGGCTGAACGATCTGGTGATTGAAGCCCATGCGAAAATGTGGGGCAATCTTCGGAACGCCGCCCGCAAACAAACGGCTCGGCGCCGTCCGGCGCTGCACTCATGAGCATCCCCGGCGAGCTTCGGCCTGGCGGCGACGCGCGCGGCAACTGGCGCGCGATCAACGCGCTCATCCAGACGGTGAAGAACTTCGCGGCGCGGCTTTCTAACGTCGAGTCCCGCGTGCCGCGCCGGCAGAAAGACACGCCGGCGGACGCGCTCCACGATTTTCAAATCTTCAACTCGGCGGCGGCGGCTTCCGACACCACTCCCGATCCGGCGGCGTGGCGGACGTTTGAGGTCCACACCGGCAAGGTGAGTTGCAAAACTCCCGACAACGATGACTCGGCCGGCGATCCGCTCAAGATCGTCGTGGACGCAAACACCGACAAACACTACGTCTGGTTCGAGGCCGAGGTAAAACTTCGGAATGGCGGCGAGATGCTGGAGCCGCTGGTGCAGTCGGTCACCATCAAAGACGGCACCGATCCGAAGACCGAGGAGTGGGAGAAGTTCCCCGATCAGGATTTTGGCAGTGGAGATACCATCACCGTCCGCTGCGTCATTGGCACAATCAAAACCGGCAGCGACGACCCGTTGGCCGACGACGGCCAGAAGGCGGACCTCTGGCAGAACATTCGCGGCAGCGTGACAGTCGGCCTGTTGGTGGACCACGTCCGCGTCCTCTCCGGCAAGCTCAA
>Ga0114951_10000501_pt1 | contig 54195 bp, 66 predicted proteins | sample AM7aDNAmetaG_FD_88677 | JGI IMG/M metagenome (GOLD analysis project Ga0114951, IMG submission 88677) | Freshwater microbial communities from Finland to study Microbial Dark Matter (Phase II) - AM7a DNA metaG | ecosystem: Environmental > Aquatic > Freshwater > Lake | place: Finland: Lake Alinen...
AAAATCATCAACAACAAATACAGAAAATCGCTCCATTACCGGAGCGCCTTGGAAGTAGCCGAGAGTCATGGCATACTTAAATCATTAACAGAGAGAGTTGCATTTCACTAGAAAATTTACCTGCAATTGTTCAGCCATATGATAGCATATCAATGATGAATAGTCAAGCAAAAACCATGTTAGAGGATAGGTCAATAGGAAGAAAAGTCTTCGTCGGTCTTTCTGGTGGCGTGGACAGCTCAGTTTCGGCAGCTTTGCTCAAGAAAGCTGGATTTGATGTTACAGGCGTTTTCATAAAAGTTTGGCAGCCCGATTGGATCGAATGCACTTGGAAGGAAGAGAAACGCGAGGCCATGAGAGCAGCGGCGCATTTGGGTATTAAATTTGAAACACTTGATTTGTCCAAGGAATACAAGAAAGATGTTATAGATTACATGATCAAAGAGTATTTGCTTGGGCGGACGCCAAATCCGGATGTCATGTGCAACCGCTCGGTCAAATTCGGGGCTTTTTGGAAATGGGCCAAGGAGAATGGTGCTGATTACATAGCGACCGGGCATTACGTTCAAATCAGAAAAAGCTCGCTAAGAAATATCGTTCCAGAATTGAAATCGAATTCTGAAATACAATCCAGCATGGCCGCCAAGGATGAAAGAGACATTGGGTTTTCAATGCTGGCCGGAGTCGACAAGGAAAAAGACCAATCATATTTTCTCTGGACACTTAATCAGAATGATTTGCCGCATGTAATGTTTCCGGTCGGCGGTTTGATCAAACCAGAAGTCCGAAGGTTGGCCAAGAAATTCGGCTTGCCGAATGCCGAGAAGAAAGATAGCCAGGGTCTTTGCTTCATCGGAAAAGTCGATGTCAAGGAATTTTTGGCGCATTATATTAATAATGAGCCTGGAAATGTCCTGAATGAAAATGGCGAAGTTATCGGCCGTCATCCTGGCGCTCTGTTTTTCACCAAAGGTGAGCGCCACGGTTTCATTCTGGACAAAAAAACGCCTCACGACGCACCATATTATGTGATCGATAAGGATGTCGAGCAAAATACATTGATGGTTTCAAATAGGGATATTAACAGGATTTTACCTGGGGCTGAAAAGCGAGTCACGATTAGAAATGTGAATTGGGTAAAAGGTGAGGTACCAATAATCAGAGGCCACACCTCCGCATACCCGTTCCAAGCCCGCGGCCGCTATCGCCAGCCTTTGCAGAACATCAGGATCGTGGACGTTAATTTTTCCGAGACTGTCATTGAGTTCGAAATGCCTCAGGATACTCTGTCAGCGGGACAGTCTCTGGTCATCTATGATGGTGAAGAATGTTTGGGCGGAGGAGTGATCGAATAAATATGTTACAATATCTCCATGAATCACGCAGTCCTCATAACCAAGTCCGACGGAACGACCCAATTATTCGAAGAAGAAAAACTCATCAACTCCCTGAAGCATGCCGGAGCCAGTCTGGAGGCGATCGATGATATCACCGATGAAGTCGAGAAACAGATCAAGCCGGGGATGACCACGACCGATATTTACGGTCGGGCCTTCGAGCTCTTGCGCAAACATTCCAGTCATGCGGCCGCCAAGTATTCCGTGAGAAGAGCGATGATGGAGCTGGGACCGGACGGATTTCCTTTCGAAAAATTCATCGCCCGGATCTTCAAAATGTGGGGCTATGAATCGGTGACTGACCAGACTGTTTTGGGCAAATGCGTCGACCATGAAGTGGACGTGGTCGCTTGGAAAGACAACTCCTTGGCGATGGTGGAGGCCAAATACCACAACGCCTTCGGCATGAAGTCGGATCTCAAGGTCGCTTTGTACGTCAAAGCCCGCTATGAAGACCTGGCCGACAATCTCTATGACTACGGCGGCGTCAAGAGGCGATTGTCCGAAGGATGGCTGATCACCAACACCAAATTCACCGACAAGGCCATCCGATACGGCGAATGCGGCAATCTCAAGATGATCAGCTGGAACTATCCCGCCAAGGGCAACTTGCATGACATCATCGACCAGAATGGCCTGCATCCCGTGGCCTGTCTGACTTCACTCACTCATCAACAGAAAAAGGACCTGGTTGGCAGGAATATTTTGGTTTGCGTCGATCTGGTCGGTCAGCCGGGCGCTCTGAACGACATCGGAGTTCGCGACGAAGAGGCCGAAAAGATCCTAACTGAGGCGCAGATGGTCATTCAACTGGGAAAATAAAGAAGCGACATCGGAATGTCGCTTCGGTGAAAATGGTCTCATCGATCCTTCGCCTTGCTAGCGGATCAGTCGGAACCAGTTCCACGTTGTTTTAACGCATGTCTTCATATCTGACCTCCAGAGTAATGTTAACAGAATTTCAACAGATCGGCAATTTTTGGTATGATTAGCGCATGACCAGGACCGAGCAAATGAAAATGATCCGCGACGAGATTCTTGTTCTCAAGGAATCTCCGCTTTACGGATTCAGGACTGAACACAAATATTTTCCGGTCATCGGCGAGGGAAACCATGAAGCAAAAATAATGTTTGTCGGCGAAGCACCTGGACAGAATGAAGCCAAGACCGGCCGGCCATTTTGCGGCGCCGCTGGAAAAGTTCTGGATAAATTATTGGATCATGTAGGAATTCCACGCGCGTCCGTTTACATCACAAACATCGTCAAGGACAGACCGCCGGAAAATCGCGATCCGACTTCCTTGGAGATCGAAGTCTACGGTCCATTCCTGGACAGGCAAATAGAGATTCTTCAGCCAAAGGTTATTGCCACGCTTGGGAGGTATGCCATGGGTTACATCATGAAAAAGTTTGATTTGGACCTCGAATTGGAACCGATCAGCAAGGCGCACGGAAAATCATACAAAACCAAAGCCTCCTATGGCGATATTGATATCGTCACTCTCTACCATCCCTGTATGGCCGTCTATAATCCGAATAATATTGATTTGCTCAAAAAGGATTTTGAGACATTGAAGAACTTCTGACTAGGAAATTAAAAAAGCCGACCTAGGTCGGCTCGTAACTTTTGCGTAACATCGATCTCCTTTTGGATATCTTGGCAATCTGTATTTTTGTCAGATCGTTGAGTGCGCTGACCAAGGTGCCCATTGTCATTTTTTGGTCCATGACGATGACGTAGGCCTCGGAATCGGGATGATCAATTTTGAACTGAACCGCTCCACAATTTGACGACTTGATTTGGATCTGGACGGTTCCGGACTCATCTTCAAAGAGGATGTCCATCAGAAAGTCGATTTGTCGACGTTCGTCCTGGATTCTGGTGCCATGATGGATCTTCGTGACATTCGGCAGTTTGCCTTGAGACAGCAACTCGCAGGACATTCTGTAAAAGAGCTTCTCAGACTCTGTGCCTTTCTGAACCATATCTTTCTCAAAGTCTGTGCGAAATTGTCTGCGATCTTTTTCGTTCGTGGGAAATTGATTCCTTTCGAACAAATGACCGTTCCGCACGACGAAAGTTTCATTTTTCATCAAATACCTTTCGTTTGAATAATCTTGGAATACCATATCACCGATCCTATGCCAAGACAAACTGTCGAACTGTAAATTTAGGACCGGATTTGCTAGTATGGACCCATGAACTTTTCCGAAATCCGCGCCCGATTCCTGGCATTTTTCCAAAAAAGGGGACATGCCGTCATTCCGTCAGCTTCACTTGTGACCAGTGATGAAAGGGGCATAACCAATCCGACACTCTTTAATTCCGCTGGAATGCAGCCGTTGATCCCTTTTCTTCTTGGAAAACCGCATCCGCTTGGCACGAGATTGGTTGATGTCCAGAAATGTCTGCGCACCGTCGATATAGATGACATCGGTGATAAAACCCACGCCACTTTTTTTGAAATGCTTGGCAATTGGTCCCTGGGAGATTATTTCAAAGACGAGGCCATTAGGTGGAGTTATGAATTCCTGACTTCAAAATCCGAGGTCGAAGGAGACAAAGGATTAGGCCTGGATCCGAATCGATTATACGTAACCGTATTCGAGGGCGATTCAATAGCACCTCGTGATCAAGAAGCGGTTGGTATTTGGCGAAAAGTCTTTAAAGAAGACAAAAAAAACAATGTCATCGGTGCTGATACCGATACATCCAAAGGTCAGGCAGGGAGGATATTCTATATGCCGGCCAAGAATAACTGGTGGGAAGCCGGTGACAATGGGCCTTGCGGTCCTGATTCGGAAATGTTTTATGATGTATTGAATATATTCGGCGGCCGACCTATTACCAAAGAAGAATATTTGGCGGCTGATGAGGCTCGTGACGTTGTGGAAGTTTGGAACGACGTCTTCATGCAGTACGAAAAAAGGGATGGAAAAATTGTCGGAGAATTGAAAGACAAGTGCATCGATACTGGCGCCGGTTTGGAAAGGTTGGCGATGGTCATGCAGGGCAAGGATAATATTTACGAGACTGATTTGCTGAATTCGATCATGGCTTTAGCTGGCCCAATGAACTCTTCAGAAAAAAGCAAACAGCGGATAATTTCTGATCACATGCGTTCCGCCGTATTTCTGATTGCTGACGGCGTAATTCCTTCAAACTCTTTTAGAGGATATGTCTTGCGAAAATTGATCAGACGAGCGATTTTTTCAATCAGAGACAAGACAATCAAGAAAGAGGAGATTGCGGCCTTTGTGAAGATTATCTCGGATACATATAAAGACTCCTACGACAATCTTGAGCAATCGAGTGAAAATGCAACTGAGATCATCAATAATGAAGCGCTTCAATTTGGAAAAACTCTCAAACAGGGACTCAGGGAGTTCGAGAAGATCGCTTCAGCAAGTTCCGAATCGAAGAAGATAAGCGGTAAAGACGCGTTTATTCTGTTCTCCACTTATGGGTTTCCTTTGGAAATAACCAGAGAGCTAGCCAAGGAAAGGAAAATTGAAGTGGACGAAAGAGGTTTCGAGGCTGAATTCAAAAAACATCAAGATCTCTCCCGTTCCGGTGCTGAGCAAAAATTCAAGGGTGGCTTGGCTGATGCCAATGACGAGATGGTTGTGAGGTATCATACGGCGACACACTTGCTGCATCAGGCGCTTCACGATGTACTGGGCGACGGCGTGGGGCAGAAGGGTTCGAACATAACCTCGGAGAGGTTGCGTTTCGACTTCTCATATCCGACGAAAATGACTGACGAACAAAAGAAGAAAGTTGAGGAGATCGTCAATGAAAAGATTGCTGCGGCTTTGCCCGTAGACAAAGTTGTCATGAATAGGGAGGAGGCGGAAAAGACCGGGGCAAGGCACTTCTTCGGGGAAAAATATGGCGATCAGATTTCCATCTATTTCGTCGGAAACAATTTGAATTCCGCCTATTCCAAGGAATTCTGCGGCGGACCCCACGTGACGAATACCAAAGACTTGGCCGGACCGGAAGGGAAGTGGCTGTTTAAGATCGTGAAAGAGGAAGCGGTGGCACAAGGAATTAGAAGGATTAAGGCTGTTCTAAGTGCAAGGGACTAGGGACTAGTTTTTAGGGACTAGTGAAACGCATAAGTTGCGATTCACTAGTCCCTAGTCCCTAATTACTAGTCCCTAGTGTATAATTACCCCAATGTCCTTTTCCTCCAAAAAAGCCGAACAAAAGCTCCTTCTTGTTCTCGATATCCAAAGCTCGGCCGTGCGCTCATCGCTCAACCTTTGCCTAACCGGCCAGAAGCCGCATATCCTCTTCACCTACAATGCCGATCTGCTCTTCAAGGCTGAAACCGATTCCAAATCTCTCATTTCCATGACCTTGAAGGCCATCGATGACAATATCGAAGCTGTCAAGCAATACATGAATATCCGGGCCAATTCCAAAGTCTCCAAGATCCCCGGAAAGATCACCGCTGTTCACTATGTGCTTTCCTCGCCATGGATAGTTTCCCAAGCCAAAAAGCTCTCTTTGTCTTTCGAAAAGAGCACCAAGATCACCGCTGAATACATCCGTTCTCTTATAGAAAAGGAACGCTCCAAACTCATCAAGACGCCGTCCGAGCCGGTCAAAATAATCGAGGAGAAGATTTTCGACGTCCGCCTCAACGGCTATTCGGTATCCGAGTGGGAAGGCAAAGAAACACGCAAGCTCGACATCTCCTTCACTGTTTCCTTGGCTGGCAAGGGAATGATCGAATTCTTTACGGAAAAATGCGCGCATTTTGTCCATAATCACAATATTTTTTTTCACTCTTCACTGCTTCTGCAACATATCGCAGTGGACAGGGCCGGCCAGGGCGGTGAATGCTACGCCCTTGTCCATGTCCACGGCGAGATAACCGACGTCTCGATAACCAAAAATGAAGACTGCATATTCTTCGGCACTTTGACATTCGGCATCAGCACCTTCGTGAGGAAGATCGCCGCCGCGACTGGCAACGACCTCAAGGCCGCCGATTCGTTATTGGAGCTTTACACCGGCAAAGGCCTCGATGAAACGCACGGCAAGGGCGCCATCGCGACGATCGACACCATATCAGGCGAATGGATCGCCGAGCTCGGCAAGTCGCTCTCCGAAGCCGGTGTCGACATGGCGCCGCCGCTTAGCATCATCCTTTCGGCCAAAGCCTATGACAATTGCTTCACCAAAGCCCTGGAAAAGCGATACCCCAAGGTCAAGACGACGGTGCTGTCGCTCGACGATCTATTGCCGATCGTCACATTTGACCGGGAAGTCGACCGGCGCCGGCTGACGGCCCTCTATGCGATCGCGCTTAATTTTATTTCGTGATAGAATATTCCAAACTATGCCAAGGCGAGTTCAAGACATTATTCCGGCCAATCATCGATCGATCCGCAAGCCGATCGTTTCTGATGTGACACCCGTCAAGATCACCAAGAAAAAGTCCTTGGACTTTGAGGTCAAAAAGAAGCCTCTCGTCTCCGGACCAAAGATTCGGATAGAGACTGAAGCCGCCGAGGAGGTTGATGACGGTATTTACGCGGACAAGATTGCTCCGGCCATCCAGTACATGCCGGTGACGCCTCCGACCATCCGTCCACCAAAACGAAAGATCGGAAAATGGAGCGTTATTCTGGTCGCGCTGATCGTTTTCATCGTCGGATCGGGATATGTCGCTTCGGTCTATTATTCCCGGGCCACTTTTACGATCGTTCCCAAAGTCATCCCTGTTTCAGTCAACGGCACTTATGTAGCCAGCGCCAACACTGGCGACTCGTCCCTCTCATACGAGATTGTGACCGTCCAAAGCTCGGCCACGTCGACCGTGGTTGCCACCAATGGTCCTATTACAAACACCAAAGCGACAGGCAAACTGACGCTTTACAATGTCTGGAGCGTCGCCCCGATACGCCTTATCGCCGGAACCAAATTGATCACCAGTTCCGGACTCGTCTATAAACTAACCAGCTCGGTCGTGATACCCGGCTATACCAAGCCATCAGGCACGGTCATTCCTGGCAAGGTCGCGGCCGGTATCATTGCCGACCAGGCCGGACAAAATTTCAATGTTTTGACGACCGACAATGCCGGTGATTTCAGAATTCTTGCTTATAAGGATTCGGCCAAGGAGTCATCCGTTTATGGACGTTTGATCACCAATGTGAGCGGCGGATTTAGCGGCGTCAAGAAAATCGTCAGCCAGACGACGATCGCTTCGACGACCGCTTCTCTAAAAGCCAACCTTACGGCCGCTCTTTTGGCCCAGGTCAAAACGCAGATTCCGAATGGTTACATAATGTACGACAGCAATTATTCCGTTCAATTTTTCGGACCGGATATCGGCGGAGGCAGTGCCTCCACGGCCACGGTTGCGGAGCGGGCGACCATGTACGGCATCATCTTCCGTCAAAATAAGCTTATCGACGCCTTGGCCGGCAGCCAGTCGACGGCCCTTTTCGGCAAATTTGGCTTCACCTATCCTGGTTTGGAGTCCCTGCAAGTCAGCATCACCAATCTCAAGGATTTTTCCCCGAGCAAGAAAGTTACTCTGGTTTTGCACGTCAAGGGGACGATGAAACTCGTTGGTACGGTGCCGGTTGAGGATATCAGACAAAAGTTGGCGGGAATTTCCCTGGCCGGCACTCAGGAGGTCTTCAAATCATTCAGTCCGGTCATTGAGTCAGGCTCCGGAGAGCTTGCTCCTCCTTGGGCCAAAATTCCGACCGATTTGAGGCGGATTACCGTGACAGTCAAGGAACCGTAGAGAGGCGATTAGCCGCGTCTCTACTGGCCCATTGACTTATATGGCCCTTGTTTGCTACTATCATACAGCGTCCTTTTAAGTGATGGATTCAGCTTCCAAAACACCCAAAAATACAGCACTAGGCGTCGTCGTAGAGGCTTTGCCGGATACGCTGTTTAGGGTGGAGCTTGACGAAACCAAAGAAGTCATTTTGGCCTATCTTGCCGGAAAGATGCGAATGAATCACATTCGCGTTCTCATAGGTGATAAGGTCGAGCTTGACATCGACAAGTACGGAGGCCGGGCACGTATCACAAGACGTTTTTAATATGAAGGTTAAAGCCGCAGTCAAGAAAATATGCCCGAAATGCCAAATAATCCGCCGTGGTGGATATTTGTATGTGACCTGCAAGGGTAACCCGAGGCACAAGCAGAGGCAAGGGTAGAGGTAAGAGGTTAGAGATAAGAACAAGAAACACAAAATTCAAATAAATATACAATATGCGTATCCTTGGTATTACACTTCCGGAAAATAAAAGAATGGAATTCGCCCTAACGGCAATTTATGGCGTGGGCCAGTCTAGGGCCAAGCACATTCTGCTCAAGGCCAAAGTTGACGGAGCGATCAAGCCGAAGGATTTGACTGTTGATCAGGAGAACACGATCCGCAAGCTCGTCGAGGGCTTCAAGATTGAAGGCGATCTCAAGCGTGAGGTTGCCGGCAATATCAAACGTCTCAAAGATATCAAAGCCTACCGCGGCCTGCGGCACGCCAGACATTTGCCTTCGCGCGGTCAGAGAACCAAGACCAATTCCAGGACGGTCAGAGGCAACGTCAGGAAGACCATGGGATCGGGCAAGAGGAAGGAAGAGAAGAAGTAAAAACATAAAGATATTAGAGATTGGAGATTAGAAAAGGAGTCAATACAAAGGCATAGAGAGAAAACAATAACATGGGTAAAAAAAGAATTGTAACAACTGGTGAAGCAGAGACGGGGGACAAGAAGTCTTCAGCCAATCTCGTGTCTTCAAAAAAGCGCTATGACAGCGGTATTCTGCACGTCCAGTCTACTTATAACAATACAAAGGTCATGCTTTCCGATAAGTCCGGCAACGCTCTCATGTGGGGATCAAGTGGTGGAGCCGGTTTTCGTGGTGCCAAGAAGGGTACGCCGTTTGCCGCCGCCAAAGTCGGCGAAACCTTGGCACTCAAGGCTCAAAACCTCGGCATTCGGGAAGTGGATGTGGTCGTCAAGGGCGTCGGTTCCGGCCGCGAGTCTGCGATCAGGGGTTTTATAAGCAAAGGCATCACTATTTCGTCCATTAAGGATGCGACGCCGGTGCCGTTCAACGGGCCGAAACCCAAGAAACCGAGACGCGTATAGTTAATGTAAAATGTAAATATCAAAATGAAAAATAACAATGTAAAACTTAATAATGAATTGCGCCAGCCGCACCCTCTTCAGGCGGGAGAAGTGTCGCGTAATTCGAGCGAAGCGAAGAATCGGAGCGACACTTGTCCCGCCGAGAGGGTGCGGAGTTGTTTTTAATTTTTAAATTTATGAAGATCGGACCACGATACAAAAAAGCCAGATACTTGGGAGCCCCAGTCTTCAGGAAGACTCAGACTCAGAAATTTGCCATGCGCGCCCAGCGTAAGGCCAAGACCACCGGTCGCCGCGGCACCAAAAGCGAATACGGCAAGCAGATGATGGAGAAACAGAAGGCCCGCTTCAGCTACGGCGTCTCCGGCAAACAATTCACCAAATATGTCAAGAAAGCCTTGAAAACTACCGGCGATAATGCCAAAAACCTTCTTTCAATTCTCGAAAGTCGTTTGGACAACACCATGGTCCGGGCCGGCTACGCTCCGACCCGCTCGGCCGCCAGACAAATGGTTTCTCACGGTCATATAGTCGTGAATGGCAAGAATATCACCGTACCTTCATATGAGGTCAGAGTCGGCGATGTCCTGACGATCAGGGAAGGCAGTAAGAACAAGGTGATTTTCGCCAGATTGGACGAGGAGCTCAAGACTTTCAAATGGCCGTCCTGGATGTCGGTTGACCCAGCCACCAAAAAGGTCAGCATCATTGCCACGCCCGTCACGGATATGACGGAGCTCCTTTTCGACGTCAAGCAGGTCTTGGAGTTTTACACACGCTAGACATTATCTTATTTTAATGTATAATTGTGTTCTAATTTTATAATAATAAATATATGACATACGAAGTAGTACTACCATCACAGCCAAAGATTATCCGCGAGGACAAGGTCAGTGGAGTTTATGAGATCGACGGCCTTTATCCGGGCTACGGACATACTCTTGGCAACTCTCTCCGCCGCATCATCCTCTCCTCCTTGCCGGGCGCGGCCATCACCAAAGTCAAGATAGCCGGTGTCGAGCATGAATTTTCGACTCTTGACGGCGTCAAGGAAGACGTTGTGACCATTCTCCTAAATCTCAAGAAAGTCAGGATCCGCCTCGATACCGATGAGCCTCAAGTCATGTCGCTCAAAGCCAAAGGAGTCAAAGAATTAACTGCAAAAGACATCGAAGCTCCCGGTCAGGCCGAAATTTTAAATCCTGATTTGCACATCGCCTCTCTTACCGAGAAGGGCGCTGATATCGATATAGAGATCACCGTCGAGAAAGGCCTCGGATATGTCTCCAAGGAAGTCATTCAGAAAGAGCGCGTCGATATCGGCGCCATCACCCTTGATGCCGCTTTTACCCCGATCCGTAAGGCCAATTACGAGGTTGAGAATATGCGCGTCGGCGACAGGACCGATTTCAACCGCGTTCGCTTGACGATCGAGACCGACGGCACCATTTCACCACGCGAAGCCCTAGAGAAGTCGATTTCCCTAATGATCAAACAACTCAAAGCCATTGTCGGATTCAAGGAGGAAGAGTCTGCGGATTCTATTTCAGATGGTAAGGCTGCCGCTGATTCTGGCGAAGCTTCCGGAACCAAGTCCAAGGGAGAATCCAAGTTGGAGCTGGATACCGAGCTTTCCAAGACTCGCATCGACGTTTTGGGCCTTTCCTCAAGAACGGTCAAGGCTCTTTCCAACGCCAACGTGAGGACTTTGGGTGGTTTGGCCAGGAAGAAGGAGTCGGACATCATGGATGTCGACGGTTTAGGAGCTAAAGGTATGCAAGAAATTAAAAAGCTCTTGGCCCAGTACAATATTACCCTGAAGCAATAATGCAAAATGTAAATTATCATGAGACATCACTCAAACAACCGAAAATTTGGACGCGAAAAGACCCAGAGGCACGCTCTTTTGCGTTCTTTGGCCAGGAACTTGATCCGCGATTCGCGCATTCGCACCACGACGGCCAAGGCCAAGGAGCTTCGTCCTTTCGTTGAGAAGCTTGTCACCAGGGCCAAAGTTGGTACCATGGCTTCGAAAAGGCTTATTGTTTCTCGACTTCAAAGCGTCAATGAAACAAACAAGCTCATCGAGACGGCCGCGAAATACAAGAGTCGCGCTGGTGGATACACCAGAATAGTTCGTTTGGCTGATCGCGATCTGGATGGAAGTCCGATGTCCATGATAGAGTTTGTGTAAACAGAAAAACATGAAATATTCAATTGACGCAAAAGATAAGAAATTGGGAAGGGTGGCCAGCCAGGCCGCCGCCCAGCTTATGGGCAAGAATTCCACGAGTTTCGCCAAGAATGTCGTGGCTGAAGGCCAAGTGGAGATTTTGAATGCTTCAAGGACGGATATCACCGCCAACAAGAAGCTGAAAGACGTTTACGTCACCTACACCGGCCATCGTGGCGGCCTCAATTCCGAAAGTCTGGGCGATCTCATCAACCGCCGCGGCATCACCGAGGTTATGCGTCGCGCTGTTTACCGCATGCTTCCCGACAATAAACTGCGGGATCTGAGGATGAAGAATTTGATTATTAAAGAATGAAGTTAGAATTTAGAATTTGGAATATAGAATTTAGATTCTAAATTCCAAATTCTAAATTCAAAATTCCAAACCATGACACCAACACCAACCATAAAGAAATACTTTGAAGCAGTAGGACGTAGAAAAACGGCCATTGCTCGCGTCCGCCTTTTTGCCGGAGCCAAGACCGGATTTGAGATCAATGGCAAGACTTTGGAGGCCTATTTTCCAACCAAAGAGATGCAGGCTACTGCCGGAGAAGCTTTTGCCGGAGCCAAGACCGCCGACAAATTCCACGTAACGGCCAAGATTGTTGGTGGCGGCATTAACGCTCAGTCCGAAGCTCTTCGCCACGGCATCGCCCGCGCACTCATGGTTTATGACATCACGACTCGCGGCGCTTTGAAGAAGCTCGGTTATTTGAAGCGAGATCCCCGCGCCAAAGAACGCCGCAAGTTCGGTTTCAAGAAAGCCCGCAAGTCTCCACAGTGGAGCAAACGCTAGTCCTGAATTGCAGAATCGTATTCAAAAAAGAAGTAGCGATACTTCTTTTTTAGTTGTACAATCATTGCAGATCAACAACACAATGGAGGTAATATGGAACAAGTAACCTTTGTTCTTCTCTTTATCGTTATCATAGCCACAACGCTCTTGATATTTCACTATCGCGGGTTCGATAGGGTCAATCGAACGATTTGTGAACTACAATGTTCTGTACTGCATTTCACACAACCCGGTGGTTGCGAAAACGCCGACCTGATTTATAAGACGGTCTGCGATGAACTTCATAGATACAAGATCAATATCTTAGCCTTGGGCTATGAAAGTGAGTACGACATGGGCTCCATAGCTCTCATGTCGATGGAACTGTACATCAAGAACTTGAATGAGTTCTTTGAAGTTCGTCGTGCCAATCTCACAGAGCTCATGAGGATGGCTAACGATCAGAAATCGTCCGATATTTATCAGGATGAAAAGATGGTTCGCGAAGCAGTCAGCAAATCATCTCAGAGATATAATGAGTTAAGCAAGAGGATATGCCGTTTTCGGGAATTATTGACCTAGAAGTCTAGGCAGAAAGGTATCAGTCCGTCGATGGTGGCGGACTTTTTTGTTGCCTTAAGGGCAATTTTCCGCTATTCTTGAATAAATGAAGAATGAATCAGAAGATAATGAAATAGTGCCAGAGCCAACTATTGAGAAGATTATCGAAGACAACGACCTCGATGACTCTGTTGTTGCCGAAGAAAATGCCCTTGAAGCCGTAAAGAAGCTTCGCGAGAAGCTCAAGAAGTGCGAGGCAGAAAAGATGGAATATCTGACAGGCTGGCAGAGAGCCAAGGCTGATTCCATTAACGCCCGCAAAAGGGAAGAGGAGGAGCGCAAGAACTTCGTAAAATTCTCCAATGAAGGTTTGATTGATAGCCTTATTCCAGTTCTAGAAAGCTTCGACATGGCGATGGGTAACAAGGAAGTCTGGGAGAATGTCGATAAGAATTGGAGGGTTGGGGTTGAGTATATTTATTCTCAATTAAAGAAAGCGTTGAGTGATGCCGGACTCGACGAGGTTAATCCTATCGGCCAGATATTTGATCATAATAGAGACGAGGCGGCTGAATATGTGCCTGTGGAATCGGAGGCTGATAATCATAAGATACTGACGGTCTTGCAGAAAGGATATAATTTGAATGGTAAAGCCATGCGGCCGCCGAAGGTCAAGGTTGGGGAGTTCAAGAAGAAGTAAAATTGAACAAAAGAAAGCGCCGAAAGTGTTGAATTCGGCGCAGGAAGAATTGGCGGGTATTGATGACGTCTACGTCCGCAATATTGAGTTTCAGTTTGATCTTCCAGTCATTTGAAACTTTCGATCCCTTGTAACGGCGACCCATATATAGCTAACGTGATATTTCTGTCGTCTATCCGTTTTTGTTGTAGGACGGATAGTGGACAGAAGCTTGTAAGCTTTTTCAATATACCACGTTGTTAATATTACTGTCAATGTATCAAATTTGAACTTTTTGCTATAATTGATCGTACTGCTTATATGATTCAAATAGCCCCGAAAACCCAATTTCTTTCCCGCATCTTCACCGATGCTTCCGGTCGCCAATTTCGTCTGACTTTCTTGGTGGCAGTAGTTAATGGAGAACTACGTGGGAGACTTATTTCGGCTCAACCACTTTCGCTTGTGTCATTCCCACGAAGGCGGGAATCCAGTGTTGAATGCAATAGCCTATATTGTTTACCAATTTCCTGCACCGCAAAAACCCCCGATACTTTATACACTCCCGCTTTTGCCCCTCTCGTTTCTCCATATTTTTCTCTAGAATTTCTCATAAATAGTCAACCTACAAGGGCTCCCTCCTTCGCTCGCTAAGGCGAGCTACGGCGAGGCAAAGCCGTCTCTCTAATGTGTCATTCTTGCGAAGGGGGGAATCCAGTGTGTTAAAAGAAAAGTACATTAAAAAACAGAAAACCCCTTGCCATTCAGTCGCTTCGCTTAAGGATTCAGAAAATCCCCCACCCATCCCGTTGGTCGGGGCACCCCCTTTTCCAAAGGAGGATCCTCCAACGGGATGTTATTGAAATATTACCCTAAGGGTTCTTAGAACTATTAGGCATTCTCAGAAGTGGCGAGTTCGATGGAAAATCCCCCTTTGAAAAAGGGGGTGCTCCGAGGCGTTAGCCGAGGAGTGGGGGATTTTTAGAATGGAAAAAAGGGGGTGCCCGACAGGGTGGGGGATTTTGAAAGTGACGAAAGTTGTCGCCACTTTATCATGCTAAACCATAACAACCATGAGTATATATGACGGATTAAAAGATGCGGCTGGTGTATTAAAAGAAGCTGGTAAGATTCCAGAATATAGACAAATCCTCGAAGCACTGGAAAAAATGTTGGACTTACAGAAGAAAAACACCGAGCTTGAAAAAGAAGTTACTGATCTAAAAGAAAAATTAAGAATTAAAAATGTTTTAGTCATAAAAAATCATGCCTATTGGTACAAGGAGACTGGTGAAGGTCCATTTTGCACAAGATGTTGGGATTCTGAATCAAAACCAATTCACATGCATCCAAATGGAAATCCATCGTTTTATTCCTGCCCAAATTGTAAAAGCGGATCTGTAAAAGCAAAACCAGAACTTGACGATGATCGACCACGTGTGATGGATATGAGAGACTCGTGTCAGTAATAAATTATTAGTGTATAGAAAATAAATTACCCCAAAATCTATGAGTAAAATCATCGGAATAGACCTCGGTACAACCTTCTCCGCCGTTGCGGTTATGGAGGCAGGAACGCCGAAGGTCCTTGAGAATGCCGAGGGTGCCAGGACGACACCTTCGATAGTGGCGCAGTCCAAGACGGGCGAACGCTTGGTTGGTTTGCTTGCCAAGAGGCAGGCCGTAACTAATCCCAAGAACACGATCTTCCAGATCAAGCGCTTTATGGGTCACAATTTTGACGATCCGGGAGTTCAGAGCGATATTAAAAATGTCTCCTTCGAAGTTCGCAAATCTTCGACAGGCGGCATTGAAGTCAACATGTCAGGAAAGTGGCTACGACCAGAAGAGGTCTCGGCTATGATTCTGCAAAAATTGAAGAATGACGCGGAAGCACGACTCGGAGAAACGATCACCGAAGCGGTCATTACCGTGCCGGCATACTTCAACGATTCCCAGAGAGCGGCTACACGAGATGCTGGCAAGATTGCCGGGCTGGATGTTAAAAGAATTATAAATGAACCGACGGCCGCGGCTTTGGCTTATGGCTTCAACAAAAAGAAAGATGAGAAGATCGCCGTCTTCGACTTCGGTGGCGGAACGTTCGATATTTCCGTCCTTGAAGTGGGAGATGATGTTATCGAAGTGAAATCCACCGACGGAGACTCACACCTAGGAGGTCGCGATATTGATGCCAAGATTGTGAATTGGCTGGCAGATACTTTCAAGAAAGAAAATGGTATCGATCTCAAAGCCGATCCTTTGGCACTGCAGAGGCTGGATGAAGCGGCTGAGAAAGCTAAGATTGAGCTTTCGACGGCCATGCAGACCGAGATCAATATTCCATTCATTACTTCCGGCGCTGATGGTCCGAAGCATTTGCTCGTCGTTATGACACGGGCTCAGCTTGAGAACATGTGCGCGGAATTCATTGGTCGAGCGATGGCGATTACCGAGCGAGCTATGAAGGCCTCGCCCTTCAAGGTTGGCGAGATCAATGAAGTCGTTCTAGTCGGCGGCCAGACGCGCATGCCGGCTCTCCAAGATGCTGTCAAGAAATTCTTCGGAAAAGATCCTCACATGGGTGTGAATCCCGACGAGGTGGTTGCGGTGGGCGCCGCTATTCAAGGCGGAATTTTGGGCGGTGAAGTTCGGGATGTTTTGCTTCTCGATGTCATTCCGCTCTCTCTCGGTATCGAAACTTTGGGCGGTGTAGCGACAAAGCTGATCGACAAGAACACCACTATACCCACCCAGAGGTCTCAAACGTTCTCTACAGCTGCGGATAACCAAACCTCGGTGGAAATCCACATCACCCAGGGTGAAAGGGCTCTTTCAGCCGATAATAAGTCGCTAGGGAGGTTCATTCTTGACGGAATCCCACCTTCACCGCGCGGTATGCCTCAAGTCGAAGTAACTTTCGATGTCGATGCCAACGGCATCCTCAATGTGACCGCCAAGGACAAAGCCACCGGCAAAGCGAATTCGATCAAGATTACCGCTAGCTCCGGTCTTTCCAAGGAAGAAGTCGAGAAAATGAAACAGGAAGCGACTGCTCACGAAGCGGAAGACAAAGCCAAGCATGAAGCGATCGAGGCCAAGAATATTGCCGAGCAACTGATCTACACTTCTGAGAAAGCACTTAAAGACGCTGGAGATAAAGTGCCGGCTGAATTAAGAAAGACTATTGAAGATAAGGTGGCAGATCTGAAGACTGCTAAGGATAACGCGTCGCCAGATTTGGCAAGAATAAAAAGCGCAACGGAGGCGTTGTCGGGGGAGATTCAGAAGATAGGACAGTATATGAATCAACAGCCAGGTGCTGGTAAGAATCCTATGGAAGATATGATGAAGAATGCTGGTGGTAGTCAGACTGGCGGGGAATCAAAGAAAGATAGTGGTGAAGGAGAGGTCAAAGACGCTGAATTCAAAGAAAAGAAATAGGATGCGCAGACCAGATTAAAAATCCCCCGCCCCTTCGGGGCACCCCCTTTTTCAAAGGGGGGATCCTCCAACGGGATGTTATTGAATAGATATCGCTTGAAGTTTTTCAAGTCTCTGGGTGTTATGTAAAGAGAAGTGTTCGATGGAAAATCCCCCTTTGAAAAAGGGGGTGGCCGGTAGGCCGGGGGATTTTCTGAGTTCTCAAAAGTGACGAAAAATTTCGTCACTTTTGGTTTGGATAAAAAAGGACCCTCGCAGCTCTTCGGAGACTTGCGTTTAAGCAAAGCTCGGGAGAGCAAGCGAAGGATCTTTGTGATTCACGATTCACGATTTCGTTGCTAGTTCAAACCATCCAAGTTCCCACCAAAACGTATGTTCACGAAGTTGAACCATATTCGGATATTTACCAGTGCTGTCGTAAAATATCCAAGCGTGGACATGTTTACCTTTCTTTGGTCCATGACCTACCGAATCGACTACTGATACAAGTTCAACATCGGGATTCAACCAAAACATACCTTCTTCAGGCACCGGTGATGGGTGAGGTACGGCCTTAAAGTTTCTTTTCAGATCTTCGGCTGTAAGCATAGAAAACTCCTGATTTTTTTTCAATTTTCTGCTGACGAGATATTCCAATACCTCGCTAACTGAAATTCAGTAATTCAATGTGAGGCTAACATGACTAGAGCACCACTGTCAAGTTTACTCTCGTTTTACCAAGTGTAAAATTGTAGCAACAATCAGAGATAATCTTTGATGGCTTGTCTTGTAAAGTTAGTTGCATTGACAAATTGATAAAATTTGATAGTCTAAAGGCACAGTTCGCCTTCGGGCGTCAGCGGTTTGCTTCGGCAGACCGCAAATAAAAAGGGTTTAAACGGTGCGTAAACGGCAAATATGTATATTAAATGTTTCGACAAATGGAACAGTGTGAAAAAGCACCTAAATAATGATGATTCGGGTATCTTTTGTCGCGCAGGTGAAATACGCTGGGTATCGATTGGCGTCAATATCGGATCTGAAATGGATGGCAAGGGTGAATCATTCAATCGGCCATGTCTGATTGCAGATATGTTTTCTGACAAACTCGCTTTAGTATTTCCAATGACAACCAGCGTCAAAAAGGCACCCGGGTATATTCCGTTTTGTCTTGCAGATGGAAGAAATGTTTCCGTATGTATTCATCAGGCTCGAACCATATCGCCAAAACGGATTTTTGCACGCATTCAGAATGTATCGGATTCGAAGTTAACGGAATTAAAGGCCCACTATAAAAAGTTTTATAGATTATAATTACAATCATGAAAGACTACTACAAAACTCTCGGCGTCGAGAAAGGCGCCTCAAAGGATGAGATCAAGAAGGCCTTTCATAAGGTCGCTCACCAGCATCATCCCGACAAGAACAAAAATGATCCCGCTTCGGCCCAGAAATTCAAGGATGCCAGCGAGGCATATTCGGTGTTGTCGGACGACAATAAGCGCAAGCAATATGACATGTTTGGTTCCGGCGGACCAGGAGGAGCAGGTTTCAATAATGGATCCGGAGGAGCAAGCGGCTTTGGCGGATTCAATCCTCAGGACTTCGGCGGTTTCGATTTCTCAGGTTTTACTCAGGGCAACGGCCAAGGCTTTGAATTTGATCTTGGAGATATATTTGGCGACTTCTTCGGCGGACGATCCGGCCGTTCGACTGGCTCATCGAGATCAAGCTCAAGACGTGCGGTTGATGAAAGGGGTAGTGATATTTCCATTGATCTGACGATTTCATTTGAAGAATCAATATTTGGCGCAAGCAAGGACTTCGTTGTCACGAAAACGTCCAAGTGTCTGACTTGTGAAGGAAGTGGCGCGGAGAGAGGCGCAACGAAAGAAAAATGCAAAGTCTGCAACGGTCACGGACGTGTTAGCGAATCTCGTCGTTCATTCCTCGGAGTCATTAACACGAGTAAGGTTTGTGATAATTGCCACGGTCTCGGCGAAGTGCCTTCTGCCAAATGTTCAACCTGTCACGGCACAGGGGTCCAGGAGCGGCCGCAGGAGATCAACATCAAGGTTCCGTCAGGTATTGAAGATGGTCAGTCCATGCGTCTTAGTGGAATGGGGGAAGCGGTGCCTTTTGGTGTGAGCGGCGACCTCTATGTCAAAGTTCACGTCAAGCCACATCTATTTATCAGAAAGGAGGGCGCCAATCTCGTCACCGAGCTGACGATCAAGCTTACCCAAGCGCTTACCGGCGGCGATATTACATTAAGATCATTGGATGGTGATTTGATCGTCAAAATCCCTGAAGGAACAAACAATAATGATGTACTTCGGATCAAAGGCAAAGGAGTGCCTAGTACCCGCAGTGATCGCGGCGATTTGCTTATTAAGATACATATAAGCATGCCGAAGAAACTTTCTAAAGAGGCGAAAAGGATGATTGAGGAGCTGAGGAGGGAGGGAATTTAGTATTTCAAGGACACTTATCGTTTGTCATTCCCGCCTTCGCGGGAATGACAAAAAACAGGACAATCTGATATAATCTGCTGATGAAGAAGACATTACTCTCCGGCGTCAAACCGACCGGTCGGCCGCATATCGGCAATTATTTCGGCGCGATGAAGCAGTTTGTCGACCTCCAAAATGGCGGTGATTACACTTGCCATCTGTTTATCGCCGATTACCATGCTCTGAATCTCATTCAGGACAAAAATGAGCTAGAACGACTAACTTTGGACTTGGCTCTAGATTACCTCGCCATTGGCCTAAATCCGGCCAAATCCGTGCTTTTCAAGCAGTCTGACGTCTCTGCCCATACCGAACTTTGCTGGATCTTTGACACCATAGTCACAATGCCGTATCTCATGCGCGCTCATGCCTACAAGGATGCTGAGGCCAAGAACAAAGAGATCAATGTGGGCACCTTCAATTATCCCGTTCTTATGGCCGCCGACATCCTGCTTTACGGCACCGACGTCGTTCCGGTCGGTCAGGATCAGAAACAGCATGTTGAATATGCCAGGAATATTGCCGAGAAATTTAACAATACCTTTGGCGAGACATTCAAACTACCCGATGCCCTTATCCTTGAATACGTCGCCACTGTACCCGGAACCGATGGCCGCAAAATGTCCAAGAGTTATGGCAACACCATTCCTCTTTTCGCCACTCGCGAGGAGATCACCAGGGCCGTTATGAGTATTGTCACCGATTCCAGCGCTGGTATTCCAGAAAACGTCTACGCCATTCATAAGCTCTTCCGGACCGAGACGAGCCTTAAAAAGTTCTACGAGGAAAATTCCGGTAAATACAAAAAACTCAAAGAAGCCTTGATCGACGACATTGACGCATATGTAAAACCGCTTATGGAAAGACGCGCGGAATTGGCCAAGAATGAAAATACTGTTGCCGAGATTCTTAAACAGGGGAGTATTATGGCCAATGAGATCGCGTCGAAGAAGTTGCTGGAGGTCAAAGAAAAAATTGGTGTTATTTAATTGAATTCACGTGGCAATATTCGCGCCCTCTCATGCGGGAAAAGTGTCGCGTAATTCGAGCGAAGCGAGAATCGGAGCGACACTTGTCCCGCCAAGAGGGCGCAGGTCAATAAATTTCGAATAAAATGTTCACCGTCAAAACTCAATCATTCGAAGGTCCTCTTGATCTGCTTTTGGATCTTATTGAGAAGCGTAAACTTTTCATCAGCGACATTTCGCTCGCCAAAGTCACGGATGACTTCATTGAGCATATTCGGCAGTTCCAGAATATGCCTATGGGGGAGTCGGCACATTTCATTTTAATCGCTTCGACTTTGCTTTTGATCAAGTCCAAGTCCCTTCTTCCCGAATTATCCTTGACTGATGAAGAACAAGAGAACATTCAAGACCTAGAAACTCGCCTAAAGATCTACAAGCGCATTAAGGATGCCGCTGTTCACGTCGCTAAATTATTCGGTGATCAGGTAATTTTTCCACCTTCTCAATCGAGACCGCAGACAATCATCTTCACGCCAGATCCGGAGTTTAATCTTTCTAAGGCTTTGGAATGTATAAACGACTTAATTAGGCGGTTGCCAAAGAAGGAATCGTTGCCGAAAGCTTTAGTCCGCAAAGTCATCAGCCTTGAAGACATGATGAGCACTCTCACAACTCGTATCACTAGCACCCTCCGCATGAGTTTCAAGGATTTTTCTGGTGAGCATCGCGGCAATCGAGTAAATGTGATCGTTAGCTTCCTCGCCATGCTCGAAATGGTCAAATTGGGCGTTATTCAGGTTTCTCAGGAATCAAATTTTGGCGATATTGTTATGGAAACAAAGGATGTTGGCGTCCCTAGGTATTAGTTAATGGTAAATGGTTAATAGTTATTGGTGAATTGCATATCGTTGTCATTCCAGCTTTCGCGGGAATGACAAAAACAAAGGTCTGTCAGAGTTTTCAGATTCCTAGTATAATAACCCCATGGAAACTATTTCTTCTGATCTCTCAACCAAACTCGAAGCCATCCTTTTCTGGAAAGCTGAGCCTGTAACGATAAAAAAATTGTCTTCAGTATTGGAAGTTGACGAGAATTCTGTCAAAGAAGGACTTAAACAACTTGAAAACAATCTGAAAGGTCGCGGGTTATCATTGGTCCAAACAAACGACGAAGTCATGCTTGGCACCGCCAAGGAACTTTCACCTCTTATCGAAAAGATTGCTAAAGAGGAGCTTTCTCGTGACTTGGGCAAAGCTGGCCTGGAAACACTTTCGATAATCTTGTATCAAGGACCAATTTCTAGAGCAGACATCGATTATATTCGTGGGGTCAATTCGCAGTTTATTGTGAGAAATCTAATGATACGAGGGTTGGTTGAAAGGGTCGACAATCCTGGCGATGCAAGAAGTTTTCTTTATAAGCCGACCCTGACACTCCTTTCGCATTTAGGGACTTCAAAGATCGAGGATTTGCCAGAATATGAGCAGGTCAAGAAAGAGATTGAGGCGTTCAAGAAGATGAGTAAGGAAGAGGAGGGTGAAGTGAAAGAGGTGGTGGCAAATTCCTAATTCCTAATTACCTAATTTTTAAGAAATGACCAAACCCGAATGCTTAAATCAATTTACATTATTTTGAAATTGGTGCTTGGGTATTTCTTAGTAATTAGAAATTAGGTCAATTAGGAATTTCTCATGTCCAATCACACTCGCAAAATCGACAAATTCTTTCTCATCACCGTGGGAGTTTTGACATTGGCCGGCTTCACAATATTCCTCTCAGCTTCACTGGGTTTACTTGCTCAAACCGGAGCAAGTTTTGGCACTGTAGCTATCAAACAAGCCATAAGCCTTGCCATTGGCATCGTATTTTTCATAATATTCTCCAGAATTCATTACAATAATCTCAGAAAATTTGCCCTGTTCATCCTGCTTGGCGCTTTGGCCGTAAATCTTCTTTTGTTCATACCGAGCCTGACGCTTCACTTCAACGGCGCTTCACGTTGGCTCATTTTCGGACCCTTAACATTCCAACCATCGGAATTGTTAAAAATCGCTTTCATAATATACCTTGCCGCTTGGGCCCATTTCGCCAAAGATGAGATAAAGGACGTCAAAACCGGACTGATTCCTTACCTGATAATAATTGGCGTTCTTGGCGTCTTGCTTTTGATCCAACGCGACACCGATACCTTGGCCATCATTGCTGGCACAGGTTTGCTGATGATGTTCGTCGCCGGTGTTCCTATTAAACATATTATTATCGCTTTTTGTTGTTTGGGAATCGTCATTGCGGGAGTCGTTTATTTCCGGCCATATGCGCTTGATCGTGTCCAGACGTTCTTTAATAGAGGTTCCGACACCAGCGGTTCTGGTTATCAGATCAATCAGTCTCTTATCGCGATCGGTTCCGGTCAACTGGTCGGCCGCGGTTTCGGCCAAAGCATCCAGAAATTCGGCTATCTGCCGCAACCGACTGACGATTCGATTTTCGCCGTGGCCGCCGAGGAATTCGGCTTTGTCGGCGGCGTAGTCCTACTCGGCTTGTACCTGCTCTTGGCCATAAGCATGTTCCGGATAGGCAATCGCGCGCCGGATGTTTTTGGCGGCTTATTGGCCATTGGCATCGCCATTCTTATCATCACCGAATCATTCATGAATATCGCCGCTATGTTGGGTCTCATACCTCTTTCCGGTGTGCCTCTGCTCTTTGTGAGCCATGGCGGCACTGCTCTCATTATCTCTTTGATGACTGCCGGCATGGTGGCTAATGTTTCAAAGTATAGTAAAATACTTCGTATATGAAGATTCTTTTTACTGGTGGCGGAACTGGCGGTCATTTCTATCCAATCGTGGCAGTCGCTGAGGCTGTACGAGAAAAAGTAAAAGAGAGGAAGATCTTTTCACCCAAGCTCTACTACATGGCGCCGACGCCTTATAACCAGCACAGTCTCTTTGAGAATGGCGTGGAATTCGTGTCCATACAGTCAGGCAAATTTCGACGGTATTTTTCGATCCTGAATTTCAGCGATTTCTTCAAGACGATCTGGGGTTGCCTTGTCGCTCTGGTCAGGATGTACTTCATCTATCCGGATGTCGTCTTCTCAAAGGGCGGCTATGGAGCCTTTCCGTCTGTCATTGCCGCCGGCATTTTGAATATTCCGGTCATTATCCATGAATCCGATAGCCGGCCCGGAATAGTGAACAGGCTGTCCGGAATGTATGCCCAAAAGATCGCCTTATCGTATCCGGAAGCGGCCAGTTATTTCAAGCACAAGGATCGGATCGCTATAACCGGTAATCCCATTCGTACGGAGATCACACAGCCTTTGAGCAACGGCGCCAATGAATTCCTGAATCTCGAGTCAAATATACCGGTCGTCGTCATTCTTGGCGGTTCGCAAGGCTCGCAAATCATCAATGACATCATTATGGCCGCCTTGCCGGAATTGCTCAATACTTTTCAGGTGATTCACCAGACTGGCCGCAACAATTTTGACGAGATCAAGACGACTTCCTCTTTTGTCCTCAAGGACCACCAATATTCGTATCGCTATCATCCTTTTGATTATCTTGGAGAATTGGCCCTTCGCATGTCCGCCGGCGTGGCTTCGGTGATAGTCTCTCGAGCCGGTTCGACGATATTTGAGATAGCGGCTTGGGGTGTGCCGTCAATAATCATACCTTTGCCAAATTCGATCTCTCACGACCAGGCGGCCAATGCCCTGGCCTATGGACGGACTGGTGCCGCCTCGGTCATTGAGGAAAATAACCTTTCGGCTCATGTTCTTATAGAAGAAATAGCCCGCATTTCCAACTCTGCGGAAATCAATGGTCAGATGCGTGAAAAAGCCAAAAGTTTTGCCCGTCTCGACAGCGCTTCCGTCGTCGCAGACGCCCTATTGGATTTGGCGCTTTCTCATGAAAAGTGACGGATTTAATGCCGCATTATTCGTATCATTGGCACGAATTCGTATATTGGCATCGCACTATTTGCATATGGCCATTTCGCAGTAATTGTGATAGGCTTTGAGACGTCAATAAAGTCGATTTACTAGATTATTATTACATCATAAACATATGGAACCTTCAAGTGGAATCAAGACATGGCAGTGGGTAGTGACTGTCATTGTCATTATCATTATTATCGTCATCGGAGTCATCGTCTTTGGCGGCAAAGGAGGCCAAAATCCGGCCACGACAGAGCAGACGCCTGTTGCTAGCCAGAATCAGACCGACCTCAATCGCATAGTCATGACTGACCAGTATCCGGGCAATGTCGTTTACCTGTCTTCCGTTCAGGTCGCCAATCCTAGTTGGGTCGTCATTCAAACCGACAATGCCGGCGTGCCCGGCAAGATCATCGGTTCCGCTCATTTTGAAGCGGGCATCAACCCGGGCAAGATCACTCTGTCTCAGCCGATGATTGATGGTGCCACTTATTACGCCGTTGTCTTCACTGACGACGGTACAGGTACTTTCAACGCTACCAATGATTTGCCTCTCAAGGATGCCAACGGCAATGTCATCATGAAAGTCTTCAAAGCTTCATCGAGTGTTGGAGCTGGACTCAAAGGATAGGGACTAGTTTTTAGGGACTAGGGACTAGAAAATCGCAGCGAAATCTGCGATTTTCTTATCTCCTAGCTCTTAACTCCTACCTCTGAAAAAATGTGCTAAAATCAACTTATGAAAATCATTACCAGGTTTGCGCCTAGTCCGACCGGCTTCATGCATATAGGCGGTGTTCGCACGGCCCTATTTGCATATCTTTGGGTCAAAAAGAACGATGGTACGTTCATTCTACGCATTGAAGACACGGATCAGGAAAGATTGGTGCCAGGATCTGTCGAACATATCAAAGAAGCACTCTCTTGGTTTGGCATTGATTGGAATTATGGTCCAGATAAACCAGGTCCTTTTGGCTCCTGTATCCAGTCAGAAAGACTTGAGATATATAAGAAATATGCCTTGGAACTAGAAAAGAAAGGTTTGGCTTATCCGGATCCATACACAAAAGAAGAAGTTGAAGCTTTTCGTAAAACTGCAGAAGCTGAAAAAAAACCCTTTCTTTACCGGGAACATCGACCAGAAACGTTTCAAAAATGGGATGGGACTAAGCCTCTCCGTCTCAAAGTTTCGGAAATAAAGAAATACAAATGGCATGATATTGTAAGGGGCGATCTCGAAGCAGGAGAAGCCGCCTTGGATGACTTTGTTTTGATCAAGAGCGACGGTTTCCCGACCTACAATTTTGCTCACATAATCGATGATTATGAAATGGGTATAACACATGTCTTTCGAGCAGATGAATTCATTTCCAGCACCCCGAGATTCCTTAGCCTTTATGACGCATTAGGCATTAAACCTCCGCTTTTCGCTACTTTACCGCCGATCCTGCGCGATGATAGGACCAAGAAATTGGGCAAACGTGATGGAGCCAAAGATGTTTTGGAGTATAGAGCTGAAGGATATATGCCTGAAGCATTGTTCAATTATTTGACTTTACTTGGCTGGCATCCGACCAGAGATAAGGAGGTCATGAATGTCCCGGAACTGATCAGTGAGTTTACCCTTGAAAGGATACAAAAGGGTGGCGCTGTTTTCGACATCGAAAAGCTCAATTGGTTCAACAAGGAATATATCAATAAATTATCAGACGTCGAATTCGACCAACATTCCAAAAATTTTGTCCCTGAATGGTTGGCAGATATGAAAGATGAATACGCACGGCTCAGACAACTTCTCAGAGAAAAAGTTTCGACTTTTGGAGAAATTGGGCCAATGTTCGAAAGGGGAAGTGAACTTGGTTTTGTAAGAGAATTATCTGATTATCTGGCTGACATGCTTCTTTGGAAGAAAAATCCTAGCAGGGAAGAGGCAGCCAAACATTTAGCTTTTGCCAAGGAAACATTAACTTCGATTGATACCGATAAGTTCACCGCCGAAACGATCAAAGAGTCACTCTGGAAATATGCCGAGGACAAAGGCAGGGGAGACGTCCTCTGGCCTCTTCGGGTCGCTCTGACTGGCCAGGAAAAATCTCCAGATCCTTTCATGTCGGCTTTCATACTTGGTAAGGTTGAATCCTTGGCCAGAATTGAAAAAGCGATAGGGAAGTTGAAGTAAGAGGTAAGAAGTAAGAGGTAAGAGGTAAGAGGTAAGAAAAGTATCTATGAAAAATGAAAAAGTCAATTACAAACACGGCTTTCTTTTGCTCGTTATAATTCTTATCTCCTACCTCCTACCTCTTACCTCTCCTGTGACTCACGCCCAAACCGCCTCCGAAATTCAATCCAAAATCGACCAGCGTAATCAAGATATAGCCAATCTTGAGAAGGAAATCGCCGATTACCAGAAACAGCTTGATACATTGGGTTCGCAGTCATTAACTCTGACGGCGACGATAAAGTCCTTAACTCTGACCAAGAAGAAACTTGAAGCCAATATATCCTTGACACAAGATAAGATCGCCGCCCGTAATCTTGAGATCGAGAGGCTTGGCTCTAATATTGCCAATCAGGAAAATTCCATAGCCGATGATCGGAGGATCATCAGGCAGGCATTTCTCACTGTGAATGAAATGAGCGAACAATCCGTGCCGGCTATCATATTATCAGGCCAATCAATTTCGGAGACTCTCGATTCACTGGAAAGACTTGGGACTATTCAAGCCAATATTTACGGCCACATCAATTCTTTGGAAAAGTTCAAAAGCGATCTCGAAGCCAATCAAAAATCCAGCCAAAAGGCCAAAACAGACCTGGTTACTCTGAACAATCAACTCAATGATCAGCGGGCCATCGTCCTGTCCACGACCAAAGCCCAGACGGCTTTATTGAAGGAGACCAACCAGTCCGAGGCTTCCTATAAACAACTTCTAGCCCAAAAGAAAGCTCAAGAAGCGGCTTTTCAAAACGAAATCAACTCCTATGAATCCCAGCTCCATATTCTGGTCAATCCGACTTCAATACCGCATACTGGATCGGGTGTCTTGTCTTGGCCGCTTGATAAGATATTCATCACCCAATATTTCGGCAACACACCTTTTGCCACCGCCAATCCGCAGATTTACAACGGCAAAGGCCATACTGGAGTCGACTTCCGTGCTTCAATAGGAACGCCTGTCAAAGCTGCCTTATCCGGCGTTATTATTGGAGAAGGGAATACGGATCTGGTTAGGGGTTGCTATTCATACGGCCAATGGATCATGATCAAGCACTCTAATGGCCTGTCGACTCTCTATGCCCACTTATCCTTGCAAACTGTGAGTATTGGCCAGGAAGTCGCCACTGGCCAGCAGATCGCTTATAGCGGCAATACCGGATACTCTACTGGCCCACATCTTCACTTCGGCGTTTATGCCACCCAAGGCGTCGAGATCAAAAAATTCGACAACAGCGTCAACTGCAAAGGCGCAATAATACCGATCGCCGACTTCAGCGCTTATCTCAATCCGCTTTCATTCCTATAGATGAGTTATAATATGTAAATGGCAACTTACAAAAATATACAAACCAATAGGGGATTGATCAAGATGATAGTAATTTTTATCGTCATTCTTTTCGTCATGGCCTATCTGGGACTAAACATCCGCTCTATAATCGACTCCAAGACGTTTCAAGACAACTGGACATTCATAAGGGAAGGGTCGGTGACGATCTGGAATGGTTACTTGAAGGCACCAATAAGTTATGTTTGGAACGTGATTTTCATTCCGTATATTTGGACTCCGATTTTCAACAATCTGACTCACGGTCAGAGATAAGGGATATGTACTAAACATATATTGTGCGACATAGACTATTGAGCAGTTAAGCCACTGCCCCACCTACGAATCTATCCTTGGAAAGGTTAGCTAGTTTGTGCCAATGAAATAGTTTCTGCCCTGCCGGTCACTCCGGTAAGCAGAAGTATCTCGTATACCAGAAGCAACGAAGTCTTAGCCACTTCGTTGTTTTTGTCTACGGGTTTATCAGTTAATTCATAAAACCTATGAAAGATCACTGTGTCTACCATGTGTCCCCTGTTTGTCGAGAGAAGTTAGAGATGACCGAGAAGCGTTATCGAGAACAAGGTAATTGTTGCGTAAAGTGCAGTTCGTGGATGGAGAAGAATCCGAGAGTTGAGTCGCCTATCAAGTTAGGAATGTTTAATTATTCGTTAGCCTAAAACCATGCTTAAAAATAGATACATATTTGCTCTCGATAATAAATACTACGGTAATAGTAGTTGCTTCCAAGGTGTTGTCGAGGATATAGACGGTAACTTCATCACCATCGTTCGGGATAACGGCGCTCAGGTCATTATAAACATGGATCATGTCGTTCTGATCTATGAGATTAAGAATAACGAATGAATATGATCAATTCCTGGCACTGTGACAACCTGTATAACACCGATGAGCCGCCTCTAATGATTGAGCAAACATGTACGGTTACCTCGTCGTCAACACAACCAGTCATGTCTCTCGCCTCCCCTATTACAGTGCGCGACGATGGCACTATGATCTTCGGTCTAGGAATAATTATTTTCTTTCTCGCAGTATTTTTCTTCGCAACTTTGTTCGGAGCGTTAGGAATGAAATCAAAACTATGAATCCAGTACTTATGCAGATATTACAGCCAGCAATCGATAACGCATCCTATGTGGATCTTTTCTGGTGGACTTTCTTCCTCATGCCCCTCGCTATCGGTGTCCCGATATTCGTCTACTGGATGATATTACAAGGCGTTAAACTTCTCCGTTTCCTTTCATGAATATCCTTTCTGACGCATATCAAGTGTATCTGTCCGCAGTTGTCTTGGGAATGTTCGCGTACATGCTGATCGGCCTTTTCCGGATACTCTTCCACTTCGGCTAACTGGCAATGTCAATAAGCCCAGTTGTCGATTCGTGGTCGATATTATCAGCATAATTTAAGTAGCTAAAATAGTGACCTCACTTGCATCTACCACTATTTCTTTGGCCAGTGTGCATCTCATCTGGGATAACACCATCGGTCAGGTCAATACTCTTGTATTGGACGTCCTGCCGTATGTTGTTCCAGCCATGTTGCTCCTCGGCGCAGTCTTTATGCTCTGGCATAAGGCAAAGAGATACGTGGGCGGTATCAAATGATCCGCGCGGCGTAAGGCCGCTGTCTCTCCGCTCTCTTCAAGTGGAATCAGGCTAGTCCTCTCCAATTGAGCCAAAAGGCCTTCTGAACTATCGACACAGCCGGTCTTTTGTAGCCGCGGGGTTTGGTAACTCTATAGAACGCTACTTTTCTACGGACATCCGGTTCGATTCCGGTCCCCGCGATCAGGTTAGTAGGAGGGTCAGGCTTGTCATAGCAGAGCAATAATTTTTCAGGAAATTTTTTGTCAAGAGAGCTTCGCGATGTCTTTACACCTTATAAAACAAAAAATGCGTAGGACATCGCGAAGCGACCTTGACTACAAAATTTCGGAAAAATTACGCTCTAGCTATGACTAGACTGACCCAACCCAGTGCGATTATCAATTTATTAATAACCACATGAAGAAATATTACTACTACAGTTTTATCTTTCTTATGAGCCTGCTGTTTTTGCCAGCCGGTACATACGCCATGACTCTCGGCGCACAAACTGATTCTTCAGGGTATGTGCAGGTCAATGCCAATTCGGGTACTACATACCAAGATCTCGGCACGAATCTAGTCGGTAATATGGGCGCAGTAGATGTGATCATGAGTGGATACATGATCAATAACACCCGCTACAGGGTTCATATCTGCCCTAGTTCAGAAAATGCCGCCACCTGTATAGGTGATATGTCCAATGTGAAATACAGCAACTCTTGGGCGCTTAATTCAACCCCAACACACCTTATAACCACATGGTCGCCTGCTGTTTCAGTTACCGGCAAGCGAGTAACTATATATTTTTACGCACCGGGTAACGGAGAAACTCAAAAAGTTCACGGATCGCCGACTGATAAATGGGCAGACGGTGCGTGCTATCACTATACCGGCGGCGGAGCATGTTCTGGCATATCCGACATATATTTTGCGGTTACCGACGGATACCCTAGCTATATTGGAACGCAGATCACTTCATATTTACCTGCATATACTGTTACGCCGATCAGCTCCCCTGTCACTTTGTCCGGATCATATTACATAGATAGCGATATTGGATCATCTACTCCGAATTTGCTAATCACGCTACTCGATACCGATAACGGTAATTACTCCGAATATAATTTCGGTACTGTTCCAACTGTAAGTGGAAACTATACTTACTCAACTACAACCGGGGCATTGGCCGATGGCCGTTATCACATGTCTATCTTGTTTGATAACTCTCCGAACGTTTATGTTGCCACTTCAAGCGAATTCATAGTCAATAAGACAATCACCCCGCTGTCGTCATTGAGCCTGTACTTCCCTGCTACTTCTACGCCGATAACGATCACGACCGGCTTAAGCGATTGCGATTCGATGCTCACGGCATCTGGTATCGGCTGTGCTGTCGGCACCGTGTTCAAAAATGTAATCTATCTACTCTTCGTCCCGGATATGTATACTCGCCTCCGTTTTCAGGAGCAGTATAATGATCTGAAATATAAAGCTCCATGGGGTTATATATTCCTCATTGCAAATGACATTTCAGGTTATTCTACTGCTTCTACGACATCCCTATCGAGCGCAAACCTTTCGATTACTTTTCCGAACAACTCAAACCCTCTCTACAACGCATCCTCTACGCAAATCTTCAAAGGCAAAACAATCACATTCATTGATTGGTCCTTGATGGCATCCTCGACGTCTCACGGTTATTGGGGTAATGCGTGGACGTCAATCAGCAACATGATCAGTCTACTCATGGGTGCTGGCTTCTTTTTCTGGCTATGGAAATTCGCCTTTAACAAAATCAAACCATGATTACATCACTTCTCATCTCATTCATTATGGAGTCGATGTCGTGGGCATTGAGCTTTCTACCAAAGGTCACTTCCCTTCCTCTCAATTTGGATTCTACGATTACGACGATCTTCGGCTACTACCGCGCGATGGCCACCATCTTCCCTTTCCTCGGAACAGCTATGACATTTATGCTCGCCGGTGTCGGGATAGAGCTTGGATACAAAACATATCAGCTCGTGAATTGGGTTATCAATAAGTTGCGAGGGTCTGGTTAAAAAATATTAGCAGTCAACTAATTACAAATAATCACATGAAAACAATCAATCAAAATATTATAGAAACATTACTGAAATCTGACCCGATTTTAAAGGATATACACGCTCATCTAAAAGACGGTCATTGCCATGGTTTCGAGCTGAATTTCCAACAACAGTTTGCATATCATTTTTTCTTACTTCAGATAATGCAAAGCAGAGTGTGGTCATTATTAAGATTAAATAAATTAAAAAAATGAATAACAAAATCATCATGCTGAATAAAGAGATAGCGAAAAAAGAATGTGAGCGAAATTTAGAGATATGGAAAGACTGGTGGCCTGCCCGAATCGATCCGGATCTATATGATCACCTCCTCGAGGTTATTGATAGATTTGAGGATAAAATCGGTAACCCTGTCCTCGTTGAGCTTATTTCGAACGAAATAGAAGATGTGTTCGCAAAAGGTTATGTTACAGAAAAGTTTATTTCTACCTATATCCGCGAGAGTGAAATCGGTTAATCGGTGGTCGATATTATCAAATTAATTTAAACATCATGTCCAAAATAAAGACAAAAAGAATGGATATCGAGCACGGCATTTACTGCTACTACGGTAGGCTAGGCCAAGGTAAAACATACGCTATGGTTCGAGATCTTCTTCGGCTCTTGAATAACGGGCATGTGGTCTACACAAATTTCACTATCCATTGGGATGGTTATGATCAAAGGCAAAATCCCTTCGCCATATTCTGGGGAGCGATTGGCCTAAAGAAAAAGTTCATCAAGTATCCGGCTACTAACCTCCGTAAGATGCCAACGGATGAAAACTGGCATAACGAGTTCGGAAAACTTCGAGATTGCATTGTCGCTATAGATGAAGCATATGTGCTGTTCGATTCGTATCAGATGTCCAAAATGCCCATGTCACAACGCTTGAATATTCTGCAAACACGCAAATTCGATCGTTCGATCTTCTACACCACTCAACGCCCAACTTCCGTCCATGCTGTCATGCGAGGAATGACCAATGTATTCTATCATTGCGAAAAATTCATGATTCCATTTATCACTCTTTTTGCCCGCGATGAATATGATCTCTCCGGTGACGAGACAGTCAATGAAGAAAAACGGCTATCGAGGAGACTATATTGGGGCGAAGCAAAATACTTCAAAATGTACAACACCAAAGAGACTGTCGGTATCAAGGGTGAAATTGGAAATATGATAGGTACAACAACAATCAAAACTGAAACTTATGAAGTAAATGTGCTACGAGTCGCCGAGATCTGGGCTGCTTTAGCTGCCCGGATATCGGCTATAAAATTCAAGAGGTAGAGTGTTGTTTCTAGACTCGACCTCTCTCACACTTAATCAGATTTATTAGAATTAAATATGTATGGCTAATCAGATTCCGTCGGCAGACGATCTAAGTCGGGCTTTCGACGAATTGAGAAAAATACATTGGGGCGTTGATTTCTCGAGATACAAGGCTGTCATCTCCGGTCCCGTCAAGGAAGTCTATGAATTCGAAAAAGACATCCATTTCGGTGGTCAGTTGAAGTCACGAAATCGTCGCAAGAAGCGTGTCGGTAAGCGAAATCTAGGTATTCGTCGTCCATTCTCAATCTCACGCGCTAGGAAGCATATACGCCGTCTAATCTCCTGTAATTCCGGTCAGTATCCTGAATATAGCGATAAATTCGTAACGTTCACCTTTGCCGAAAACATAACCGGGCTCAAGGAAGCAAACGAAATGTGGCGAAAATTCATGATGAGACTGAATTATCACATTGGACACGCGCTCAAATATGTCTCTGTCGTCGAATTCCAGAAACGAGGAGCTGTTCACTATCACGCCGTCTTCTTCAATCTGCCATACATAAACAATGACGAGTTAGCAGAAATTTGGTCACACGGATTCATAAAAATAAATGCCATTCAACACATTCAATCGATAGGTGCATATGTCTCGAAATATCTTCAAAAAGGCGTAGTTGATGCAAGGTTGTTTAACGAAAAATGTTACTTCACTTCTCGTGGTCTTCTCAAACCCATAACCATCCGTAACCCGCCCTCTGATCTCGATTTCACCTGTTCTGATTCCATCGAATATAGGCTCGAAGAAACTTGCATACTTCCCTTCAATAAATGGACTGGTTGGACTGTCTATAAAAGGTATACGAGGATCAAATAATTTATCTGAATTATCAATTAACAAATAACAAAATAATCACATGACTATTCAGCAAGCAATTAGAAATTATACTGATTGGAAAGTAATCCGCAGTCCTCGGGCTGCAGAAATATATCAGCCATACCTGCGTCGCCTATGTAATTTTAGAGATAAGGATACGAAGGAATATACCGATCGCGACATCGTCGAATTCAATCATCACCTCTCTGCCAAATGTAATCCGCCGACTGTAGCATTTTCCTGCCGGATCATGAAAAATTTTTTCCGCTATCTCAATTCGACTCAAGAATCATCGGTCAATCCATTCCTCATTCAAGAACCGAGATACGCCAAAAAGCCTCGTATAGGTGTGAGTGATGAAGATTTCAAGGCAATGTGCGCCACCCTAAATCCGTGGGAAACAAATGATCTGCAAAAGCTCACTATATTGCATCTTCTTCGTGATACAGGTGTTCGTGTCGGCGAGCTTTGTGATCTTAATGTTAATCAAATATCTTCTACCGAAAACTTTACCTCGATTGAGAACAAGAAGAATAAGAATACTCGCTGGATTATGTGGGGCAAAGATTTTCATCACGATACCTTGCTTCGTTGGCTCGGTAGTAGAATCTGCCTCAATCAAAAGCCAAATTTGTTTCTTTCGCTCGATCATAAAGGCCGTGGACGCATAACACCTAGAACAGTAGAACGCTGGACCAGAGAGATCGCCGCTGAAGCCGGCATCGTAACTCGTATCCATCCGCACATGTTCCGACATGCCAAAGCTCACCGCATGAAGGCAAGCGGGGCCGATCTCAAAGATATTCAGATGATGCTAGGCCACGTTAGTCCATATTCGGCCTTGATGTATTTGAATTTCGACAAGAACGAAATGCTGGCTAACGCTCAAAGGTATCTATAGATCTTTTACAATTTCATAAGATGCTCCGTGCAGGAGTGGCGAAATAGTAACCGCTTATCACACTTAAAGTTGGGCCGGGACGAGTGGTGTGCTTGTCCACGGGACGATCTTGCGAGGTGACTATACGAGTAATTAAAAAATGGAAAATACAGGGCTATCCGACCCCTGACCCTCGTCAAATCCTCGCCTCCTGCACAGAGCATCGTATGAATTATAAATATGTGCTAATCTATAATCACTAGACCCGAAAAGGACGTTTCGCACGTCCTTTTCTTTACGAAACTTTATGCTACCATTGCTCGTCTATATGTATGGTATAATCTCTTTGAATTATAGACAAAGTGGAGTATACTAATAGCAATCAATTATGAAAGATAAATTTTTCAAATTCTACGCTAATCTGCCTATGAACATTCGCAAGGAGATAGTATTAGACTTGGGTGAAAATCAAGGTGGTCCTATTACGTGGGAAGTCGCTTACAGAGAGATTAATGCTGACACTGAGCTTGGTAAAAAGATACTTGAGAAACTCGTTGAACTTAAATTCATACCTACTGAATAAATTATGAGCAAAACTATAACTAACAATTCAAAAGAATTAAACCAAGAAATTATCAATTTGGTTGTTGCTCGTTTGAAGACTATACCTTCGAATGCCAATCTCTCTGTTGGTGGAGACAATGAGCCAATGTCAGTTGATTCACTAATCGAAGAAGTTAAAAAGCAAACCGAGGTCGGCAAGAAGCTTGTTGAGTCGCAGTTATTCTTCCTCCGATCGCTTCGAGATTTACCTGTCGCATAATTATGTCACTACTAATCACTCGTCCCAGATACGAATCAGTCACTCACTATTTCTATCATTGGAGTGAAGAAATCGTTAAAGAAGCAAAACGCAGAATCGGCAAGGTTTTTGATTTGGAAAAAGATAAAGCTTCGCGTAAGCTTGTGGAAAGCTATCTTGAAAAGCAAAATCCCGAAATTGCCATTTTCAATGGACACGGAAATGATGTCTGTGTTACTGGACATGACGAAGAACCTCTCATAGTATCAGGTGAAAATTCATACCTCCTCAAGGACAAGATCGTCTATATGCGCTCATGCGATTCCGGTAAAGCTCTCGGGCCACAAGCGATAAAAGAGGGTTGCAAAGCTTTCATTGGTTACAGTGAATTATTCAGATTCTGGACAGATAAAGCTCTCGTCACAGAACCATTAAAAGATGAATATGCTAAACCATTTTTTGAAACTTCAAATCAGGTACCACTCTCGCTGATCAAAGGCAGAACTGCACAAGAAGCCCAAATGGATAGTTTGATCGAATATAAAAGAATCATCGGTAATCTGTTAACAAGTAACGCTGAAAACTCATTCGTCGTATCAGATCTTATCTGGAATATGCATAATCAGGTGTGTTTGGTGAAATAGCAATATAAACTTTAGACAAAGGAAAACGCCGTACAGGCCGGCGTTTTCTAATGACCCCTACTATAGCATACTTTAGCTATTTCCTAGCAAACATTGAGCTATTATTCTTTATTTATTGTGTTCTAGACATATTACTAACATTCATGTAATGTTTTAAATAGAAAGGCTTTATCACAATGAAAACATGTATAATATCTCGTCGGGAGGTCAGAATTGAAATCCCAGCATTCAAGGGGACTTTTAGTAAGTTTCTAAAGGACGCTGAAGATAAGTTCGCAAAAAATGATAGTGTAATGAGGGCGATTCGCAACAGTTACTTCTGTAACACCATCGGGAATCAAGTCACCCTCAGAATCGCCATGGCTGATGAGTTTGGCTACGATGTGGCCATATATCCTTGGACACCAGATGATATAGCTAAAAAGAACGGCTTGACAATCTGTTCTGACGCTACACCAGTAAGATTGGCAATGAATTTCGAGGAGGTTAGGGCTCAGATTCCTTCAGAATATCTTAGTCAGACATGGTGGGTCTACATGTCTTCCATTGAATGCCAGACAGGAGATAAATTTATCAGTGGCATGGGTTGTCCCAGCGCGGTATTTAAAATCACACCTCATCGTGGAGAAATCCTCGATGTTGAATGGGTTTATAGTGGAAGACGGAGTGGTGTTGAAAAAGATCAGCCAATGCTCTTTGAGTGCCGGTAACTTGAACATGATCTGCCACCTATTTTTATGGGTGGCATTTCTTTATAGATAATTTACCAAAAAATATTATATTTTTAACAAATCTTATTCGGAAGTTGATTATCTGTTTCCAGTTCGATACAGCATATTCCTAGGATGACGATATTTGAGTTAGTGTGTTCATTTAATCTTTGAAAATTCACCATTGAGAACAATCGGCAGAACCGCCTCAATTTCTTCTTTGTAAGGCATATCTGGTATCGAATTCAACAAAAATATTTTTTTGTTATTTACATACGCAAAACCCAATTCCATAAGTACATTTCCTCCTATATATCCCTTAATATTATTTTTCTCCATATTGACTACAAATATCGCATCGCTTTCCAAAATATGATTGTAATGCTGTCTAATGTAATCATTTTCGATCTTAACTTTTGCATGTTCGCCATCCTCAATTCTCTTTAGATGAGAATGATTTTTATTTGTTACATAGTCCCTGTACTCGGGATGTATCCAAGCATTATAGCCATCAGCTACGAGTTTATCCGTATACGCAACCATATCTTTAACAAACGCTGTACTACCTATTACATATATTTTCATAGAAATGATTATACTATGGTCACTGTAAATCTCCAAGAAATACCCGCTCTAAAACTTTGTTTTCTATCAACTCCTTCGGATTTCCTTCAGCATAGATCTTCCCCTTATCAAGCACATAAGCTCGCTTCGTAATCTCCAGTAGCGATTTCAGATTATGCTCGACTACAAATATAGCAGTTTTTCTACGTTCATTAATCTCTTTGATTTTCTCAAATACCTCTTTTACAATTTTCGGCGCAAGACCCAGTGATGGCTCATCCAGTAATAGCATTTTTGGATCTGGCATAAGTCCACGAGCAATAGCTAGCATCTGTTGTTGACCACCAGATAGCGTGCCAGATTTCGATTTCAGTTTTGTTTTAAGAGCGGGAAATAGTTCAAGGACATTAGCTATACGCTCCTTTCTATCAGCATTGCTTTCTACATTAATTCCACCAATTTCAAGATTTTCAAGCACTGTTAAATGATGAAATACCCTACGACCTTGTGGCACAAATGATACTCCTCGCTCAACCACTTCATACGATACTGGCTTAAACTGTTGACCTTCCCAAAGCACAACTCCGGAATCAATAGGCGCTAATCCAAATATAGCTTTTAGTATCGTCGACTTTCCTGCTCCATTCGGTCCCATAAGTGCGACTATTTCTCCTTCGTCAATGCTTACTGACACACCATCCAACGCTTTAACGCCGCCATAGTGCACATGAATATCTTTTAACTGTAATAAGGTTTCTGTTTTCATATGTTTACTCACCCAAATAGGCCTCGATAACATCCTTGCGTGCCAATACATCACCCGGCTTACCTTCCGCCAATAACTCACCAGAATCAAGTACATAAATATGATCCGACAATTCTCGTATCAAATCCATGTTATGTTCAATCAAGATCACTGCTTTACCCTGATCTCGAAGCTCTTTCATAACACCTGTCACAATCTTAATCATCTCCGGAAAAAGTCCCGCAAATGGCTCATCAAGAAAGATAATATTGATATCGCCCACACCACAATGTATCATCGCCAATACTCTAGCAATCTCTAAAAGCTTACGCTGTCCATACGATAGATTCTTAGCAAGCTCATCTCTCTTATCCCACAATCCAACTTTCTTCAAAACTTCTTCTGCCTTCTCTAAATGTAACGCTCCATGTTTTTCAAATAATGCTTTCCAAATACTTCGCTCTGTCAGTACAACCAATATATTATCTATAACTGGCATCTGCTCAAACAATCTCACATCTTGAAATGTCCGTGTCATACCATACGATGCCACTTCATGTGCTTTCACTCGTTGCAATCGTTCTGCACCGGCTACAATCATTTCTCCTGAATCTATTGGAATCATTCCTGTAAGAGTATTTATCAACGTAGATTTTCCAGATCCATTTGGGCCTATAATGCCAGTAATCTTGCCTGCCTCAAAATTGATCGACAGCTTATTAACCGCATAGACGCCATCAAAGTGTTTGGTAATATGTTTAGTCTCTAGTATTGGCATTTGCTCTCTATTTTTCCACATTTTCAGCAATTAGTAAACAAAAACGCACAGCCAGCCGAAGCTAACTGTGCGTTGCGGGAACCCCTGATTTCACCGCTTTCCAATCTCAGCCTTTTCACTTGCCCGCTTCGCAAAGAGATCGGCAATCTGGCTTACGAGCGGTGACGATGTGGGCAAAACCCAATTTGCGCCATCTTGTGACACGAAGCCACTTCGATTGAAGATCAGTTCCGTAACACAAAGGCTTTCATAAAACTGATCACAGGTGAATGGAACCTTCCCATCACCGTAATTCGCTTCATGCCAGAGTGTTTGTTCCGAGACTGACTTTGGATCTTTAGGCTTTCGTAGCCAGTGGATGAAACCACGACCACTCCAGCTTTCCATTTCCATGGCCTTCACATCCCATCTGATCAAATCACCTGATTTGAGCAAACCCCTTCCAGCCATTTCTCTTTCGAAGAGTTCGGCAGTCGGGAACAGCGGATTTGCGAGTTCCAACAGTGATGCCGTGTTGACCGCATCACCCGTCGTTTCAATCGTTATTGTCGTGTATCTCATTCGTTCAGTCCTTTCGATTTTGATTGTTTTAAGCCGTAAAGTAAGGATTCAAGGTGCAGAATACGCACTCCAATCCTATGGTATTATAATACACATTACCAGTATTTGTCAATGGTTATTGTGTGACGGCTGTCGCTTGACCATTTTTTACCAAGAACAAGGTGTAATCGGCATTTGCCCTGTCATTATTTGTATCGAAGCTTATTTGACCACCCGCACCATCATAATTTACTGAATTTAGATACGCTTTAATCTTTGCGACATCATTGCCATTGATTTTCATAGCATCCGCGATCAAATGAATCGTATCGTATGTTTCAACGCAGACAGTTGTTTGAGGACAATCTTGACCATATGTATTTTTATACATCGCCAGAATTGAATCTGTTTTACTGTTGCTCGGAGCTACATAGTTCGCACCAAGAGCACCTTCTAGGATATCCTTGTGCTTCATCACCAAGTCTTTTGAAATGGTGACATTATCATTCACAAGCAATTTCGGTCTGAAGTTCAAGTCTTCCATCTGCTTCAACACAACCTCTGCACTAGTAACAGTCTGGGGACTTATGAGCAGAATATCCGGCTTCTCTGATTTCAATTTTGTGAGCTGTGTTCTCACATCCGTAGTACCAGTGGGAAACGATTCGCTCACAACGGTGACACCAGAGTCTTTGAGGAAGTTCTCCAAATTAATTTTTATACCTTTTGCGTAATCAGTTTCTTCATATACAACACCAACTGTCTTGTAACCAGCCTGTTTGATTTTATCAGCAAACAATCGTGACTCATTTATATCAGATCCCCAATTTCGGAATACATATGGGGATAGACCCGTGATTTTAGCGCCGGATAGAACATCCGATACAAACAAAGCATTTCCATCTTTCAACATTGGGGCTAAGCTAACCATGGTTCCAGTACAAGCGGCTGAAGTAAATATCTTTATTCCATTGACAGAATTCAACTGTTGAAAAGCGGCAACAGCGGTCTTTGGATCACATTTATGATCCTGAAAATCAATCTCAAACTTTTTTCCATTAATCCCTCCGGCATTATTTATTTCGGTAACAACCATTTGAGCAGTCTTTTGAGATGGTTCACCGTATGTTACCAATCCTCCGGTGAGAGGATATAAAGCACCAATTTTGATAGTGCTATTTTGTGCGGGCTTAAGTGACACAGCTAGTATAAGTGCAACTACGACTATGATACCTACTATCCACCAGATTTTTTTATTCATAAATATTGATTATATATTGATAATTATTATAACCTGTATTCTCCGATCAACCCCTGCGGTCGATAGAGCATAAGTGCTACTAATATAACACCATATACGACTTGGCGCATCTGTGCCGCAATATCATCCGGAAATCCCACAAAGCGTAGAATTTCAGGCAGAAGAATCAAGCAAGCGGCGCCTATGACCGCACCCTTATTGTTTGCCAGACCGCCGAGGATAATAATAGCCAATATAAAGATCGATTCTGACAGAACAAATGATGAAGGATCAATAAAAGTTATATAACTGGCAAAAAGGGATCCTGCAATCGAAGCCATCATGGCACTAATGACGAATATGGCAAGCTTGTACCAGAGTGTCCGGTAACCAAAGGCGGATATCGCCCCTTCATCTTCACGGATCGACTTAAGCACTCGACCAAAAGATGATCCGGTGATAAATCGGCAGATGAAATACACGAGAATGAGCAAAACAATTGATAGCGCTAGGAACCAGACATTTTCAGAGAAGGTAAAACCGAAAAGTGAAGGTCGCGGTATGCCGGGAATGCCAAGCGGTCCTCTGGTTAGTGATTGCCAATTCAAAAATATACTATAGATGATCACATTGAAACCGAATGAACCGAGAGCATAATAATCATCCTTGAACTTTGAGAGGACGAAGCCAATGGCTAGACTACACACACCTGTGATAGCCATACCAATAATCAGAGCTAAGAAAAAATTCATGCCGGTAGAGGTGAGCAGGATCGCCGTAACATATGCACCAATTCCATAGAAAGCTGCCTGAGTGACACTCAATAATCCAGTGAAGCCGACAACCAAGTTTAATGATAGGCCGAGAATGGCATAGATTGAGATCAGTATGGAAATGTGGATGATATATTCCATTTTATTTTCTTAATATTCCATGCGGTCTGAAAAGCAAGAACAGGATCAACACCGCAAACGCTATGGCATCCTTCCATTCTCCTGATATATGCCAGATACCAAAATTTTCTATAAATGCGAGTAGAAACGCGCCAAGTACGCCACCATACACATTACCGATTCCGCCAATAATACATGCTATCACTCCTTTCAAAAGTAACGACAGTCCCATTGTCGGTTCTATTCCTGTATCAAAACCAATCAATATTCCCGCTAAACCACCGATAGCCGAACCGATAAAAAATACCCAGCCAATAATGTTTTCTGTGTTGACACCAACAATTTTGGAGACTTCTTCATCATCTCCTATGGCTTTTACCGCCTTACCGAAAAGTGTATATCTGAAAACCAAACCTATCACTATCATGATTACAAATCCGATAATGAGAGTCACCAGTTGCGTTTGAGTAATAGCTCCTCCAAGAATATTGAAGACTTGTTCAGAGCTTGAATTCTGCGATAGAGTCTGAAATTGGCTAGTAAAAAGGATTGCAATGATTGCCTGTAATGCTGTTAGGACACCGAGAGCGGCAACCAGAAGTACCATGCCTGAAGATTTGCGTTTGCGAAGCGGTGAGTAAACAAGTTTATAAACAATAAATCCAATTACTCCGACAATTAAAACACCGAGTAAAATTGAAACGTAAAGATCAAGTCCGAGTGTCTTATAAAAATAGAAGACTGCATAGCCCCCGACAGCTGTTAGAGCGCCATAACCAAGATCAAAGAACTTGGCTGTGCCATATATTAAATTAAAACCCAGAGCGATCATGGCGTAGATCGCTCCGGCGATGATGCTATTCAAAATAAGTTGAGGAATGATATCCACGACAATAACTATACAACAAAAATCGCCCGTTATCGAGCGATCCTTGTTTTGCTGATAATTCTACTATTCTGGAATCAATACTGCTTTTCCATTCTTTATCATCTTTACTGAAGCGTTTGTGATAAAGAACCCATCTTTATCGATTTGTATATTCCCAAAGATTGGAGAATTTTCATAGCCAGTTTTGATGATAGAATCCCTCATTTCTGTTGGACTCAATGCATGATCCGCCTTTTCTTGATTGTTGATGAACAAGGTTACGAGATCATAAACATATGTAGCTCCCGGCTTCGGTCCATCATTGAATTTTGCCTGATATTTTTCGGCAAAACTTGGAGTGATTTTCGCGTCGGAGATGAACCACATTCCCTCAAACAATGACGGGTCATTGCTCCATTCGAATGTCTCAACACTTGTCATCGGTATTTTCACTCCCAACTCTTTCATCTGCTTTGCAAATATTTCTATTTCAGGCGAAAACATCTCAACCAAAACAATATCGGGCTTCAATGCTTTTATCTTGGTTATAATCGTTCTGAAATCCTTATCGCCAACATTCGTAAGATCATAAGATGCGATTTTTACACTGGTATTCTTCAATGCTTCCTTGACCGAATTTGTAACAGCCAAAGTTCCGGAATGGTTGGTATCAACAATTGCTACATTTTTGTATCCTTTCTTCACCATTTCACTCGCTGATAACTGACCCTCCTTAAATGGAGGCGTCCAGTGGATAAAATTGTAGTCACCTATTGCTGAAGTCGGATCTGAGGCAAGTCCAAATCTCGGAATTTTTGCATTCTCGTTAATAGGTGCGGCCGCATTGCTTGTTCCGGATCCAAAGGTGATTATTGCCGAAACCTTGTCTATGTTTACAAATTTAGTCACAACCGTCGCAGTCTTCGCAGGATTGAACGCATCATCCTCAATGACTAAATCGTAATTATACTTTGTCTGTCCAGCATCACTAAGCGCCATTTGTGCGGCGTTCCGAGATGATTCGCCCAGAAATGCTGCACCGCCAGTCAATGGCAATGCGAGACCTATTTTAACAGTCTGTTTTACTGCGGGTTGTTTATTACTTCCGCTAGAAAACGCAACTATTGCTATCACAGCTACGACCACGATGACCCCGACCGTGATCCAAATTGTTTTTTTATTATTCATAATTAATAATTATCTAAATTGATAATGACCTCAATGTTAGTATATTAAACAATATTTTACTTTCAAAGTAAACTTCGCATATGTGAATAAGTCTGTATTATAAGGCTAAAAAAGTACATTGACTAACTTTGTCCGTCCTGATTGACAGTTTTTTCAGTTTAAGTATTATTTGTAGTATGAATACAGATAAGCACAATATAGGGTTCAATCAAACTGGTTTAAGTGATAAGGAAACAGCCGTATACTCGGCTCTTTTGGAGCTAGGCGGCGGATTTCCTTCACGAATCGCTGAACACACCAAAATCAAAAGAAGTACAGTCTATAAGGTACTTTTGGATTTGTCGGTTAAGGGATTAGTTAACGAGATCAGAAAAAGAAATAAGGCATACTATCAACCGGAACGACCTGAAAAACTTATATACTTTGCAAAGAATCGAATTCGATTAGCAGAAGATCAGTTAAAGAGTACCGAAAAAATTATTCCAAAACTGAACGAGTTATTTTCATCATCAGATCAAAGACCAAAAATTCGCTTCTTTGAAGGAGCTGACGCTGTGCAAAACATTTGTATTGATATGATATCTGAACCAAAGAAATATGAAATGCTTGCGTTTTCTAATGCAAAGCTATTTAAGGACTATCTACCTAAACGTGATCTTCAACAATTCATTAAAGGAAAAGAACGACTGGGTGTAACGACGAGAGGAATTCTACCGGATACTCCAGAAGACAGAGTGTATGACAAAAGTGTTTTTTCTGGCATAAGAAAAAATCTCTGGCCAAAAATGAAATTCATTTCTAAGGAAGAATTTCCTTATGAAGCTGAACTGACGATTTACGGACAAAACAAAGTCTCAATAGCAAAACTCACAAAAGATAATGTTATCGGCATTATCATTGAAGATACTGTTATTCATGGAATGATGAAAATGATATTCGAAATCGCGTGGAAACAAGCCACAGAATGACAGGATGATTGATTAAAAAGTTATCCACCGTTTTGCCTTGCGTTCTTTTATTCCAGTTATAAACTTACAGTATATTTTCCTGCGAGTCGTTCTCCTGGAGGATAGGTCGAAAAGTTATTAACCAAGTCAGCTCTTTATAATCAAGTTCATGAAAGTAGAAAATATCGCTTGTGTATTTTTGCTTACTAAAGCTCCTAAACCGTATGAGTTCAAGGATACCGGTAAAAAAGGAATATCTTTGAAGATACAGGTAGCCATTGATGGCCAGGCCTATCCGGTTAAGGTGAGTGAGCAACAACACGAAGCGTTAAAGAACGTTGTTAACACACCGGGAACAGGATCGTTTAAGATCTCGATGTACGAAAACAAAGTTCAGCTCTCGTTGCTCGACTATTCATTGAACACTGACTAATAACTTTTCCATAAGAAAAGATTCGTAAATTTCCCTTTGTGTCGTATAAGTTTCTATTGTGCGACATTGCTTCAATACAGAAGATTAGCGCTGCCGCTAATGATTACAGAACTCCCCTCTTTATGTCTATATGTCTATCCAAAATATATCTGCTCCACGAGAATTTAGAATATTGAAAATCCCGGTCAAACATTTGACCGGGATAAATCTGTACTTTCCTCTCTCTGCTATTCTCGAGCATCAAAATACCCAATTGCAAGCTCTGATTCAGGGTCTCCCATAATAAACATCTTCTCTATCACTTCTCGCGACTGTTTAAAGGTACACCGGCAGGATTTTAAGTGTATGCGTTTTAACCGACTAACTATTGTAAATCGAATTATGTCGAGTGATCGCACGAACGCAATCTCTGAAATTGGTTCAATTCGGTTTACAAGCTCAATGTCAGTGACTTGCATATCCTTGGGACAAATATGCATGATGTCCGTTTCAAAATCGAGCTTACAGTTGATTGCGCGCGGACCTATTTCAGGCATTTCAATTTCGATTGCCGGTCGTCCACTAGCATGAACATCCCACCCGACGTGGATTGTGGGCTGCATGAGACCGTTGTCGCAGACAGACATCGTAACTTCTACTGTTTTTCCGAGCTTTAGTTTACCGCCGACTACAAGGACCTTCCTTACGGGAATTATTATCATAGTTGATCTCCTTTATCTGAACATCTCGAGCGTCTTGACGGTTCGGCCAATGTTCTTTTGGCAATGTTCAGATCCTGCATTACTATACATGCAAGCGCCGCGCTTGTCAATGTTTAAGCCAGTCAATTTATTAAAGTTGATAAACAAAAATCCCCCGTATGTGCGGGGGATTTTTGTTTTAGAGAATGTTATTAATTACTCTTAGATACCGTGTTCCCTGCAGACCAACATTTGGCTGAGGCTGACCATGGCTTGGACCCCTGCTCTTCATAAAGGTGTTTGCCGTAGGCAACGTTACCTTCTATGGTATGAAGATCGAGATTGAGCTTCTTGGCGGTCTCATCGTGATACCTTTCATTGATCTGGAATATGCCGACGTCAGCCTTATTCACGATACCCCGAATGACGTCTCCCTTGTCATCAAACTGACGGAAGTTGGACTCACAGCGGGCGATATCGATGAGAAGAGGCTCATCAGCGAATTCTTGGCGCAAGTAAGCTTCGATAGCCATCCTTTGAGCGACAACCTTCTGGGCCGGGCTCAAGGAGATGACAGCGGCGGAAACCGCGGCAGTCTGATCTTGCGAATTTATGATATTGTCAACGTGAACATTTGTTTGACCTGAACCGTAGAGCGATGACATCAAGAAGACGACACCTGTTGTAAGTTCCATCATATTTGTAATTAAAAACAGCTTGGCAAGCATGACGCTCACTAGCTGATTTCTCTGTCAGTATAGCACCTTTGGGTTTAGAAGTCAAGCTTTTTGTGCCGTAATATGGCTCTGCTAAGCCACCGATTGACACCGAAAACCATTATTTAGAGCCGTTTACTGGCAGGGACTAGTTTTTAGGGACTAGGGACTAGATCCATGCCAATAACGTTCGTTCCAGGACTAGTCCCTAGTCCCTCCCCTCTATTGCGCAAACCCCTATAAATATGCTAAGCTTGTGCTAATTCATTAACCGTGATAAATAACAAAAATGGCACATAAAAAGGCAGCAGGAACAACGAAAAACGGAAGAGATTCAAATCCACAACACCTGGGGGTCAAGATTAATCATGGCCAGACGATTGGGGTTGGTCAGATCATAGTCCGCCAACGCGGTACGACAGTTTTGCCAGGCAGGAATGTAGGCATGGGCAAGGACGATACCCTTTTCGCTCTCAAAGCCGGTAAAGTTGAGTTTGGCACCAAAAGAAAGACTAGTTTCAACAATGATATTGTGAGAAATAAGATAGTACATGTCATTTAGGTAATTAAATACTATTCAGAAAATCGGGAGTTCGCTTCCCTTTTTTTGTTGATTATGTTAGAAATCTCTAGAGGCACACTTGATTAAATGAGAAAGAAGAAATATGAATTCACCAGTAGGTTTGATCGAGAAGATTCGACACCCAAAAAGCAACCGTGAAATCGTCGGCGTGAGATTAATTCCAGGAGAAAAGTTGGAACCATCGGATGTATATGATTCAACCGGCGGGTTATGGGAACTCTGTCCATGCCCTGGTCTCGAAATTGAGCCGGGAGCGGAGACAATCTGGGTACGTCCATTCTTCAAGGCAAAATGAGTAAAAGGCTCTTGGAACGCTATTGCATAAGGAACCTCCATAGGTTCCTTTTTGTTCGCATGAAAAAAGTGGCGAATAATTTCGTCACTTTTCTTCTCATCTAAAGTCCTTCTCTGATCATGTGTTGGATCAGCTTCTAACTGACCCTTATGCGGCAATTCATTCTCAGTTGTTGGCGAATCCACATCCTTACTATTGGTATTTTTAAAGATTACCTCTAATTCAAAGATTTTTCAATCACAACCTTAAACTTCGCCGTCTTCCCTCCCTTGCCAGCCGTAGCTTCGGCGGAGGCTGGCCTCTTAACCTCAACGATGTGTTCCCCGACTTCCTTCAAAGGTTGGTCCATAACGATAAATTCAGGATCAATCTGTAATTCGGTCTGCTTTTTTAATTCCGCAACTATGACATCTTTGTGAATTCCGGCGAAAAGGTGACCCTTTTCATTGGCTTTACCGGAAATTGTAAGTGTAACATCCTCTAAGTCCTTGATGTTCTTAACTAGAAGATCCTCATGAATCTTCCTCTCCCCTTCTATGTCAGCTCGCTGTAATTCTGCTTTCTTAATAGATTCAACTGTCGCCGCGACTGCCAATCCCTGAGGAATGAGCAAATTTAAAGCATGTCCACTGCTGACCTCTTTGACATCAAATCTTTTTCCGAGTTTGGCTACGTCTTTTAGTAAGATTATTTTCATGTTTGTTAGAATTATGAATTTGGAATATAGAATTTAGAACCTACGCAATTGCTTATGTGTCTAAATTCTAAATTCCATATTCTAAATTCCTTAATTACGGCAACGCTTGTAATAACTCCACGGCCTTGTTCATCTGAGGATCGACTTTGGCCGCCGTGTCCTTATCCGTAATCTCCACTTTGTAATCCGGCTCAAGCCCGTCATGAGACAAGTTGTGGCCATTTGGCGTCAGCCAGCGAGCTATGGTGACTTTCAAGGATGTATCCGAAGTGATCGGCACTAATTCCTGGACAGAACCTTTACCAAAGGTTTTGACGCCGACCAGCTTGGCCACGCCGTGCTCGGAAAGCGCTCCGGCCAAGATTTCAGCGGCTGAAGCCGAACCGTTGTCGACCAGGATCATCATTTGGAGATTCTTGTTGAAAATGTTGTAGCCCTTACTGCGATAAATGTTCGGCGGGCCATTCTTGCCGAAATCCTCGGTAACGACGACCTGGCCGGCGGGCAAGAACCAGGAGGCCATGTCCCAGGCGGCGTCCAGATATCCGCCGGGATTGCGACGCAGATCGAGGATCAGTTTGTGGTTGCCGGAAATGACGAATGAGCGAAGAGCGTCACGAAACAGATTGGGCGATTGGGCGGTAAAGCTATAAAGGGAGATGACCGATATGCCGCCTGGTTTGGTCGTAGTGTCGATGGTCGGTATCTGGATGGTATCGCGGACGATAGTCTTGACTACGGGCTTGGTGGCTCCGACAGCCAGGAATGAAATTTTGACTTCCGTTCCCTTGGGTCCGCGGATAAGCTTGACGGCCACGTCACTGCCCATGCCGACCGTAGAGGTACCGTTGATCGAGACTATGAAATCGCCGGCTTTGACGCCGACCAAGTCAGCCGGACTGCCTTTTATCGGCGAGACGACCTGGAGCTGTTTGTCCTTGACGGCAATCTCCATGCCGACTCCGCCAAAATCTCCGGCAATGTCCTCCTGAAACATCTTGGACTCGACCGGCGGAAAGAAGATCGTGTAAGGATCGCCGTATGAGGCGGCCAACCCCTGAATGGCACCATAGATCTTGGCCTGATCGGTCGTGCTGGCGGCCGTGACGAACTTGTCGTTCAAAACCTGCCAGACTTTCCAGAACGGCGCGAATTGTTCTTGGGTAATGGCCGCCGACGGCGTCCAGGCGGTTTCCGCTGAACCTGAGGATTGTTTTTCCCCGATGTAGATCCCCAGGAAGAGAGCAAAAATTATGACCGGCAGTCCGATCAGGATGTATATGAACTTCTTGTCCTCGACATTCATGGTGGAGGGTATTATTGCATATATCTGATATAATAATCAAATCCTAGATTAACTTTATGACAAGGACGCTTATCGCGACATTAAAGGAAAGATACTTCTTGGCCCTCAGGGAACCCAATTTTGTTTTCTCCTTCATCCTTTCCCTGTTCCTTCTTGGCGGAGGTTTTTACGCCAACTATCTGGCCGGAAGCTACGCCACCGAGATCGCCAGCAATTCCGTAACCGACATTTTCCTTTCCAATATTCCGGTCTATAACGTCGACGACATCTTCGTCTATGGACCGATAATCTTCTGGTCGATCATCTCTCTCTACTGTCTGTATCATCCTAAAAAAATGCCTTTTTGGCTCAAGACCGTGGCGCTCTTTATTGTCATCCGTTCGCTCTTCATGACGCTGACCCATATCGGCCCGTTTCCTGATCACGTCAATCTGGATTCATTCGCGCTTTTTTCCAATTTTAACATGTACATCTTCAGCTCCGGCGGCGACCTCTTCTTCTCGGGCCACACCGGCCTGCCCTTCCTTTTGGGCCTGATATTCTGGGATAATTTCAAGATCAGGATTTTCTGCATAATTTCAGCGGTATTTTTCGGTATCGTCGTGCTTCTGGGACATTTGCACTATACCATCGACGTCTTGGCGGCGTTCTTTATCACCTATTCGATCTACAACATCGCCGTCCAAATATTTCCGGCAGATTTCAAACGGTTCAACTCCTAAAGTTATACACAGTTTTTTAGTGCGGCGGTCAAATACATTGTATAATAAAGCCAAATGCCAAATGAGTGCCCTAAAACATTCACCGAAAAAAGACCTTGGGGCGAGGAACTGTGGATAACCAAAAATTCCCCGTCAATGGTGAAGATCATTTCGGTCAATCCCGGCGAGGCTTTGAGTCTGCAGTACCACAATGATCGTGACGAGTATTGGCACATCCTTTCCGGCGATGGCACGGCCACGATAGGTTCCGACTTGATTCCGTTAAAAGGCGGCCAGGATTGTTTCATTCCCCGCCTGACGAAACATCGGCTGACCGGCGGAACGGCGAGGCTCGTCTTATTGGAATTAGCCTTCGGTCAGTTTGACGAGAAAGACATAGTCCGGCTGGAGGATCGCTATGGCAGGGCCTGATAATGCAGTTTATTAAAATGACAACGAACACCCCGATCTTTTTCGCAATTTCCGCCCTGGTCTTGGTCGCTATCGCGAGCCTCATTTATTATGTACGGGCGCGTTTCTTCTCGAAGAATCGCCAGTGGAACAGGCCAGGTTACGATCTCAAGCGCCACGGTCTGAACCCTATCATTTCGCCAAAGGCCATCCGCGAATGGGAACATGGCGGTACCTTCAATCCGGCGGCTATTCGGGATGATGAAGGAAAGGTCCACCTCTTGTACAGGGCCATCGGAGGCGACGGCATTTCTCGCGTCGGTCACGCCTCAAGCCCGGATGGTTTCGATTTTCGAGAGCGCTCATCCTATCCGGTCTTTGAGCCGGTTCACGGACTCGGCATGCCTGATTCGGCGACAGTCACGGGACCGAAAACATATAATCCGGCCGTTTATACTTCCGGCGGTGGTTGGGGCGGCTCTGAAGATCCGAGAACCGTTCTTATTGACGGCAGAGTATACATGACTTACGTCGCCTTTGAGGGTTGGAATTCCGTCAGGATCGGACTTACCTCTATAAATTTGGAGGACTTAAAACAAGGCAGATGGAACTGGAGGAAGCCGAAGCTGATCTCACCAAAAGGTCAAGTCAACAAAAACTGGCTGATCTTTCCCGAAAAGATCAATGGTAAATTCGCGATATTGCACGGAATAACGCCAAATGTTTTGGTGGATTACGTCGAGAGTTTGGATATGTTGGATGATTCAATCATCAAGAGCCGCTCACCGAAGGGTGGACGCAAGAATTTCTGGGACAACTGGGTACGCGGTGCCGGACCGCCGCCGATGAAAACTGACCTTGGTTGGCTTTTGCTCTACCATGCCATGGACAAGGCTGATCCTAACAAATACAAGCTTGGCGCAATGATTCTTGACCAAAATGATCCGACCAAGATCCTCTACCGTTCGCCTCAGCCTATTCTCGAGCCAGATCAGCATTATGAGAATGACGGCAAGCCGGGGGTCGTCTACGCCTCGGGCGCGGTGATCATCGGCAAGAATCTGATGGTCTATTACGGAGGCGGCGACCGTCATGTCTGTATCGCCGAAACTCCATTGGAAGGATTATTAAACTGGCTCGTCAAATACGGAAAAGTAAAATAACAATGTTCACACTCACCAGATCAGAGCACAATCCCCTTCTCTCGCCGGTCAAGGAGCATCCCTGGGAGGCCGCGGCGGCCTTCAACGGTTGTCCGATCGTTCAAGGCAAAAAAACCGTCATGGTCTATCGGGCGATGTCCGAGCCTGACATGCTGCGCGATCCCCATATCAGCACTTCCGTCATTGCCCGGGCTGATTCGACCGATGGCTTTCACTTCGAGAACAGGAAGGTTCTGATAAGACCGGACCGAGAGTTCGACTATTTCGGATGTGAAGACCCGCGTGTCACCAAGGTTGGTGACACGTATTACATTTTCTACACCGCTTTGGGCGGCTATCCTTTTTCCGTCGATACCATCAAGGTGGCAGTGGCTTTGAGCAAGGATCTGGAGACGATAACCGAAAAGCATTTGGTCACGCCTTTCAACGCCAAGGCTATGGGTATGTTTCCGGAAAAGATCAATGGCAAAATGGCCGCCCTTCTCACCATCAACACCGACCGCAAACCTTCGGATATCTGCTATGCCGAATTTGACCGTCCTGAAGACATCTGGTCGCCGGAATATTGGAACGCCTGGACAGAGAACGTCGACGCCCACAAACTTCATATACGCAGATTACCGGATGATCACATCGAGCTTGGAGCCGCGCCGGTCAAGACAGACAAGGGCTATTTGGTGGTTTATTCCCACATCCAGCGCTACGGCCAGTCCGGCCAAGTTTTCGGCATAGAAGTCCTTCTGCTTGATCGAGATAATCCTCGGCATATCATCGGGCGGACCAAGGGGCCGTTCATGGCTCCTGATGCCTATTACGAGAATGTCGGCAATGTCGGCCACGTCATATTCCCTTCCGGCGCCCTGATCAGGAATGAACACCTGGAAGTTTACTACGGCGGCGCGGATACTCATTGTGCCATGGCGACGATCCCACTCGACAACCTGCTTGGCAGTCTGGTTGAAAAAAACAAATCCTACGTCACGAGATTCCCCGGCAATCCGATCATCACTCCCCGGCCGGGAATGGGTTGGGAAGCTCGCGGGACGATCAATCCGGCGGCCATCGGAATTAACGGCACGACGCACCTGCTTTACCGCGCTGTTTCCTCTGACAACGTCTCCACCTTGGGATACGCCTCGACATCGGACGGCTTTTCGATAGACGTCAGACTGGACAAACCGGTTTATTTTCCGAGAGCCTCGTTTGAATTGAACGCCAATGGTTCCAATTCCAATTGCGGCTGTGAGGACCCGCGCCTGGTGGAGATCGATAAGAAGCTTTACATGACCTACACGGGCTACGACGGCACGACCCCGCGCGTGGCCGTCAGTTCCATCACCACTTCAGAATTCGTCAAGAAACGCTGGAGCTCCTGGAGCTCCCCGGAAGCCATTACGCCAGCCGGCATACCCAACAAGGATTCCTGCATCCTTCCCGAGAAGATCAAGGATGGCTATATGATCTTCCATCGCGTGAACGAAAGCGTCTGCGCGGACTTCTTGTCATCGTTGGATTTTTCCAAGGAAAAGATTACCCAGAGCATCGAAATCATCGCGCCGAGACGCGGCATGTGGGATGGCGGGAAAGTCGGCATATCCGCGCCTCCCGTCAAGACCAAGGCCGGCTGGCTTCTCCTCTATCACGGTGTTTCCTGGAGCACTACATATAGGGTCGGTGCCGTCCTTCTCGATCTTCTCGACCCAACGATCGTCAAAGCCCGTACGGCGGTTCCGCTTTTCGAGCCCGAGACTGAATATGAGCACAAAGGCATCGTGGCCAATGTCGTTTTCCCTTGCGGCCTGGTGGTTAAAGGCCCAATCGCCTACATGTATTACGGCGCGGCCGACAGTGTCATTGGAGTCGCCACGGTCAAAATGTCAGCCTTGCTCAAGATGCTAGAGATTTGACGTCAAAATGAATGCCTGATAACTCAAAAAAACTCATAATATTCGATCTGGACGGTACCCTAACCAAAAGCAAATCCCCGATTGACCCTGAGATGGCCGATCTTGTCATCAGACTGCTTTCGGTAAAAAAAGTTGCTATTATTTCTGGCGGCGGGTACCCGCAATTTGAGACTCAATTCATCAGCAGACTGCCAGGCGCCGGCGACCGATTTGACAATCTTCTGTTGTTACCGACGTCAGGAACGCGCTTATTCGTCTGGAAAGGAAGCTGGGTCGAGCAATACGCTGAAAATCTTACTGCGGCCGAAAAGGAGAGGATCATGTCGGCCCTGAATTCGGCGCTAATTTCCACTGCTTATGTCAAACCGGCGGTAGTCTACGGTGATATCGTAGAGGACCGCGGATCTCAGATCACGTTTTCTGCCTTGGGCCAAAAAGCCCCCGTGGAAGTAAAGTACGCCTGGGATCCGACGAGGG